>BNJT01000713.1_pt1 | contig 272155 bp, 379 predicted proteins | sample 8540491 | NCBI WGS metagenome assembly BNJT01 (sample SAMD00202455, study PRJDB9452) | human saliva metagenome | host: Homo sapiens | reverse complement strand
ATATGTACCCAGAATCCTGGACACATGTTATGAACTAAGCGGAACACATGGATGTTATCCTGTACCTTACAGGTGGCATCCATTTTGTTTTTCTTTGTATTCTTTCATTGTTGTAATAACTTATGTATTCATCTAGTGCTTTTTGAAAAAGCTCTCAAATGATTCATATTCTTTCTCGTAGCCGTAGTACATTTCATTCTTTAGACGTCCAAAGAATGTTTCCATAATGCAATTATCTATGCAATTGCCACGCCTAGACATTGATTGGATAATTCCTCTGTTTTTTTAGTTCTTGACGATAGTAATTATGTTGATATTGCCATCCTTGATCTGAATGAAATATTAATCCTGTAAGTGATTTGAACTTTTTAAATGCCATCTCTAACATTCTCTTGATTTGATTTAGGTTTGGACTCATCGATAAATCATATGAAATAACTTCGTTTGTGTACATGTCAATTATCGGAGAAAGATAACACTTTCCCCATGAAAAAGTTAAACTGAGATACATCAGTTGTCCACTTCTGAAGTGGTGCTGTCGCTGTAAAGTCCCTATCTATTATGTTTGGTGCTACTTTACCTACTTCGCCCTTGAATGAATGATATTTCTCTTTAGGTCTTTTTGCCTTGCAATCCAAGGGAATGCATGATACGTTGTACTCTTTTTGTGATTAACAATATTTCCACGTCTTAAGAGCTCTCTATACACTCTTCTTACACCATATCTACCTTTATGCTGTTCAAATATTTTCTTGATTTCTTCAGTGAGTTCAGCATTTCTAAAGCCTACAGTATCAACTTTACTGATTTCGTAGTAGTAAGTTGATTTAGGCATATTAAACCTTTTAGTAGGTATTTTTAATTGGTATCCTTCTTCTCTGAGCGCTTTGATGATTGCTGCTTTTTCGCCTTGAGTTGCGCAGCCCATCTTTCTTGTCTCAAGGCGATCCTTTTTTTACTACTTCAATCTCAGCTTTCATTGCCGCAATTTCTGCTCTTAGTCTGATTAACTCTTCGCGTTCTGATTCAGTTAAAGGCTTGGGCTCAATCGTTTTCTTTTTTTCATATCAGGGTTATTGCTCTTGCGACCTTTCTGTTTATTCACAAGACCATTGTAACCCAATTCTTTGTATTTGCGAACCCATGTATATAGCATTCCATCGCTGATACCCGCAGAAATAGCAACTGACTTGTTGGATTGTCCTGCTAATACTTTAGCAACTAATTCATATTTCGCTTCAGGGGTCCACACTTTGTTACTACCTAAGTGCTTTAAAGCGTCTGGTCCATTTTGTTCTTCGATACGAACCCAGTATCGAATCATTTTACGAAATCTTGCCGTTTTTTTATCCTTTCTGGCGTTTCAGGCCAGATTCCTTGTCTATATAGCTCGATACACTCTAACTTATACTCATGACTGTAACGCATAAAAAATACCCTCCTTACTGGGTGTCCAGTAAAGAGGGTACATATCAAAATGCAAATTTCACATTCACAAGGCCACTAATTTCACATTAATCAAAGTCCGATTTCCTTAGAATCAAGGATGATGGTAAAAGGCCCATCATTTACAAGCGAAACCTTCATATCAGCACCAAAGACTCCAGTCTCTACCTTGCCATCTACCTTTGATCTAATATCTTCTACTATGTAGTCATAGAGCGATTCTGCCATATCAGGCGCGCCCGCATTCACAAAGCTTGGCCTGTTGCCACGCTTGCAATCCGCATATAGCGTGAACTGTGATATCAAAAGAAGCTCACCGCCAACGCTTGCAAGATCAAGATTGGTCTTGCCATTTTCATCATCAAAGATGCGCATATTTATCAGCTTCTTGATCATCTTATCAGCGATTTCTTTTGTATCCTCATTTGATATTCCTATCAAAACGAGAAATCCTCTTGAAATCTCACCTGAGACCTTTCCATCTATTCTGCACGCAGCCTCGGAAACTCTCTGTATTACAAACTTCATATATTATCCTCTCTTCTTGATTTCGCCCCTCTTTTCGTAGAAATCTAGACACCTTTCTGCCATGATATCCATAGGGTCAAAGTAAAAGCTTCCTAGTGAAAGTTCCTTTCTTACGACTGAAAGCTCAGTGCAAGCAAGGACAGCAGCTTCACATCCCTCCGCCTTCACATATGCTTCTATCTTTTGCCAGATTTCTTCGTCAGCATGCTTGCCACTCTTTATACATTCGTAGATTTCGTGCATGACTAGAGCTTGAACTTCAGCCTTTGGCGTAAATGCAATTACTCCTCGCTTTGATAGCTCATCTTGGTATAGCCTTGTCTCTATAGTTCCATCCGTAGCAAGAACAGCTACCTTCTTTGCACCAAACTCGCTAGCCACTGCCTCTGCAGTCTCTCTGATTAGATGAATAAAGGGAATATCAAGCTCCCCTTCTATCGTATTTACAAAATAGTGAGCAGTATTGCAGGTCACCGCTATTGCTGTACAGCCTGCATTTTGGAGGAACATCGCATCGGCAAGAAGCTTTTGATCTAACCTCTTCTATCTGCGTTTCATCCTTTGATAGAATTGCTCTAGTTCTATCTGGCATCCCTGCGTGGCTCAGCAAAAATCAAATCGAGATTTTTCCTGGTCGCAGCTCGCATCCGTCTTACTACTTATCATGTCGTGAAAAACTGCCGATGCCATAGGGGCCCATTCCACCTATAATTCCTAACACAACTATCTCCTTAAATTTATATAAATTCTCTTAGTCCATAAACGAGCTTACCGCGAACTCCCTGGTTGTCTTCGCATGATAGAGCGAGCTTATAATGGACTCTTCTAGCGCTTCAACCGCTGGCTCAAACACCTTGTCTATCGCATCCTCATGAATGACTTTCATCTCAAGCAAGCTCTGCTCGCTGTAATGTGGCATTCTGTTTGCTGTTGAAAAAGGCAATGGCTATATCTCCTGACCCATTACCCATGTAGGAGCCTGTTCTGCCAAGTGCTATCGCTGCTCTATTTGCAACTCTCTCAAGCTGGCGAGATGAGAGCGGTATGTCCGTTGCTATTAGCATTATGATTGAACCCTTATCTTTTGCAAGAGAGCTATCTATATCAGACTTTAGCCTTTCTTTAACTTTTGGCAAGAGCTCGCTTCCGTAGTGCCTTCCACCTATTACTAGGTTCCCCTCTTCACCGAAATTTGAGAGAACCAAGGCTCCAATCGTATATTCTTTTCCGTCTAGCTCTACGCATCTAGATGCTGATCCGATTCCGCCTTTAAACCCCAGGCAGCACATTCCTGTGCCAGCACCAACTGCGCCCTCCTCAAAGTCAGGACTACCTTCTTCTGCAAGTCTAAGAGCTTCTCTAACATGTTCTTCTCTTACATGAAGCCCTCTGATGTCGTTTAGCCTGCCGTCATTACACTCAGTCACAAGTGGATTTACAGTTCCCGTGCTTACGCCTATGTCCTCATTTTGCTTTAGGCAATACTTCGTCAAAGCAGTCGCAGCCTCTCCCACAGACAAGGTATTTGTCATTATTATAGAGTCTCTATATTTCCGAGCTCCTTGAGCTGAACTATGCCAAGGCTTTTTCCAAAGCCGTTGAGTACAGAAGCTCCAGCTATTACCTTTGATCTAAAGATATTGCCCTCATGAGGAAATATGGCTGTAACCCCTGTGTTTATCTCATTATCCTGTATAGTCACGCTAGCGACCTTAAGGCCCTTAACATCTGTAATCTTATTCAGCTTTCCGCTTTTTCCATTTGTGGTTCAATTCAAGACCGCAGTCTTTTTGGAAGTCCCATTTAGATTCTCCTTATGATTTAAATTTGATGAGTATTCACTAGCTATCCCTAGTGCATGAAGTCATAGGCTGTAATGTACTCCTTGAAACTATCGCATTTGTAAACAACTGTATGCGCATCTACTAGCTCTGCTCCGATATAGTTTGCTGCATTGCTAGCATCCTTGTGCTCCTTGAACATAAACTCTAGTTCATAATGCTCAGGCATGTCTACGCACTTAATTTCGCCATTCTGCAAACGCTTAACTGCCTCATATGCCTGCGACTTAATCAGATCACAAGCATCTAGTGGATGAAGGCTGAAAGTAGCTCCGCCAATTCCTTCTTTGACTGCAGCCACGCAAACGCCAGGAAGCTCTGCCTCTGCCTTATCGCAAAGAGCCTTGTCACCAGCGATTAGTCCAATTGGAACACCATGGTTTTGCACATATCAAAACATTATTGTCCATCTCTGATACAAGCTTACCGTTTAGCTTTGTTGACATCAGTCTTGTGTATGACATAGTGTGCGCTAGCGGGTTCTTGTTGCTATATCCTTCTGAGTGGTAGCCGACCATAAAAGCAAGGTCAAAGTCTCTATCCACAAGAGCCATCATCGAGGTCAGTCGAAGCAGCCCATCCGCGGATAAAGCTTAACTCCCCTTGGGAGCTTATCAGGAATAAGGTTTAGTGCACTGTCGTGACTATCCTTAACAACTACTTCGTCTGCTCCAGCTTCTAGCGCTCCTAGACAGGCAGCTGATACCTCTCTAGTCATCTGCTCGCAGGCCCACTCGTATCCAGTTCCGCCAATTCTTTCTGTCTCCGTCCAGTCAGTTACATTTGTAACGCCTTCTATATCTGCACTTATGTATACTCTCATCGTGTCCTCCTATATGTTATATCAAAATTAATTTTTATTGGTTTTGGGCTCATGCCCTTAGCGATATTCTACCATAAAAATTCATCTTATAGAACTGTTTCCCCTAATGTATGCACGGTGATATTTAACTTTGATATATACGCTTATCACCCCATCTTCTCAGCTTGAAAATAGCTTGCTCAAAGGGTATAATTAAACAAATAATCTAGGCGATAAAATCGCTATTACATAATGCAGAAAGGAGCGAGGGTGTGCCCTCAGCCATATAGATATGAATGTCAATTTTAATGTAAAAAGAAAAGGTCGATAGCATCTACCCAGAGATTGTCAAAATTAGAAGGCAGCTTCACGAAAATCCTGAGCTAAGCCAGCAAGAGAAAGAAACCTCAGCACTTGTTTGCAAGGTTTTAGATGAGCACGGCATAAGCTACCAGAGCGGTATTGCAGGATACGGTGTTGTGGCCCAAATTGGTCATGGCTCTAGAGCCGTTGGAATTAGAGCAGATATGGACGCCCTTCCAGTATGCGAAAACACAGGGCTTCCCTACGCATCAAAGGTAGAAGGCGTGATGCACGCCTGCGGACACGATATGCACACGGCGATTCTTTTTAGGGTACAGCCATGCTCCTCAAGGAGCTTGAACCGGAGCTTGATGCAAGAGATAGTGCAGTGAAACTCTTTTTTTCAGCCGGCAGAGGAAACCATCGGAGGAGCTAAAGCAGTTAATTGAAGCAGGCTGCATGGAAAATCCTAAGGTCGATAAGGTCATAGCCCTGCACATAGATCCTAACTACAAAGCAGGAACTGTGGTTCTAAAGTATGGTCCTATGAATGCGGCAACTCAGGAATTTGAAGTTACAGTAAACGGCAAAGGATGCCACGGTGCTCACCCCGAGGGTGGTATCGATGCGATAGTTATGGCAAGCAATATCGTTACATCAGTTCAGACCATATCCTCTAGATTTAACGCACCGACAACACCTGTAATCGTGACAATAGGTAAGTTTCAAGCAGGCGAAGCTGCTAATGTAATCGCAGGAACAGCAAAAACTTAAAGGAACTATGAGAGCTCTTGAACCAGAAGTCATGGATTCAATCAGAAATAAGTTTGCTCAGATTGTTGATGGTATTTGCGCTGCCTATGGTGGAAGTGCTGATATATATTGGCACAATGATGGATATCCAGCTTTGATCAATAGCGACTCAGTATGTGCGCTGGTCGAAGGTGTTGCTAGAAGCTTTACGGAGATGAGGCAATTTCAATAATGCCTGAGCCTAGTCTTGGCGCCGATGATTTCGCCTATTTTGCCATGGCTGCAGATAGCTGCTATTTCAACATTGGAGTTACTCCAGAAAACGAAACTAGCTATCCTCTGCACAACGAGCATCTTGCTCCTAGCGAGGAAGCAATGAAGGTCGGAATTGCGGTTGAGACCTGCTCAGTACTCAGATTGCTTTAATCAAAGTTCAGCTCTTTTTGATTAGCTAGGCCACCTGTTATAGCTCAAGTTTTGATGTACAAGCATATCTCAGAGTGATATAATTTTATATTGAGTATAATTTAGGTTTTAAAGAGAAAATATATGTCAATAGAGATTAAACCCATTACAATTGAAGAATTTGCAAGCAGGCAGTACGACTTTGACTGTATGAATTTTCAACAGTCTGCGGAGATGGCTTTATGCCAGAGCGCAAGAGCTGTTTATTTAGATACCGAAACTGTACAGATTCTTAAGGACGGTCAGTTCATAGGCCAGAGCATTATAAATTACAGGAGCATCTTCAGGTTTTTTTCAAGAAAGCCTGTATCCTAAACAGACCTCTTCTCGATTACTCATCCATGAGCAAAGATGAGCTCAAGGAAGTGTTCTCTGCACTTCAAGCTTACATGAGAAAGAAGTGCGATGAGATTAGGATAAATCCACCTCTAGTTCATTTTGTTCTTAATGACACCTTAGAAACTGAGGAGACGCTAAATGAGCATGTTAAGTCAGCTTTTGACGAACTCTCATTCAAAAACTTTGTAGACAGAAGCTGCGCCGAATCCATAGACCAGATTTTCGTTAAGTCCCTCAAGGGCTACGCTTCCTTTGATGATATTTCAAAGGAGCTTTCAAGCGCGTTCAGAAGTAGTATCAAAAAATTCTCTGAGTCATGCGTCAAGGTTCGCGAAATGGATGAAAGCGAAATAGGCGACTACTACAGAATCTATTCTGAGACAGCAGAGCGCAAGAGTTTCTCGCTTCAGACCGAAGAATATTACGTTCTTCTTAAGAAAAATTTCGGTGACAAGGCCAAGATTATGGGCGCTTTCCTAGATTGCAAGGAATACGAAAACTATATTGCTTCTAATATAAGCATGTTCGAGGATAAGATTGCAGAGCTAAATCAGCAGCCACAGACCAAGAAAACAAAGGGTCAGCTAAACGATGCAAACGATAGACTTAGAAGTTTTATCAAGCGCAAAGATGACTACGAAAAGCTAGGTATAAGCGAAGATATCGTTCTTCTTTCATCATATGTCCTCGTATGCTACGGCAAAGAGGTAATAATAATGAGCGGTGGGTCTATCGAGAAATATCTCAATTTTGGAGGTTCAACTCTCATTAACTGGGAGATGATTAGGTATGCTTTTGAGAATGGCTACGAAAGATATAATTTCCATGGAACGATAGAAACAGACCAGATTACAAAGGCCAAAGGAAATTACCACTTCAAGAAAAATTTTGGAGGTAACTTGCAGATTTTGCTAGGAAGCTTCATTAAGAACGTTAATCCTATACTTTCTTTGATAAAACGCGTCAAAAAAGCTCATTAGTCACTGGCAAATAAACGGTTAACACCTTATTTCAAAAGGAGAAAATATGTCAATAGAAGTCACACAAATTAGCTTAGATAAATTCGAGCAGAGACAGCTTGATTTCAGTAGGTCTGATTTCATGCAGAGCGCAGCCTTTGCACGCACTCAACTTGCTATGGGAAGCTATGTGGGTCTTGAAGCTGTCGAAATCACCGATGGAGACAGGCTGATAGGACAGAGCATCATAACATATAGACCGCACATGAAGTTTTTTTCAAGAAGGCATGCATATATCAGGGCCCTTTGATGGACTATAGCAATCTTGCTCTTGTCAAGGCTGTGATATCAGCTATTGAGCTCTATGTTAAGAAAAAGGCACAAATTCTAGAGTTTCATTCCTCAATAGAAAATCTCATATATAACGATAAACTAGAGGTTGAGGAAGAGAAGAACAAGGATCTTTTTGATATGATATGTGATCTCGGTTTCGATAGAAGCATTGACCGCACAGGCTCTGGCTCAATTGACCAGATTTTTTTGTCAAGAGACTTGATCAGTTTACTGATGCCGAGGATATATATAAGAGCTTTTACAGTTCGCTAAGAGGAAGCATTAAGAAATATAAGGATTCTCACATCAGAATCAAGGAGCTAAGCATGGATGAGCTGCCTGAGTTCTATGACATACTTGAGAAGACATCCGAAAGAAAGAGCTTCTTCATCCAACCACTTGAATATTTTGAGACGATTAAGGCTGAATTTGGCGAAAATGCCAAGTTCCTAAAAAGCATATATCGACTGTGAGGAGTACACCAAATATCTCGATGATAACATCGCTTTGTTTGAGAACAGAATCGCAGAGCTATCAGAAAGAGGACAATCCAAGAAGACCAAGGGTCTCATCACCGATGCCAAGGACCAGCTAGGAAGCTACCAAAAGCGTAAGAGAGAGTTTGAAGCTCTGAATATAACTACGCCTACGGTAAACCTTTCATCCTACCTCTTCATGTGCTATGGAGATGAGGTGATTTTTCCTCTTTGGCGGTTCCTATGCCGAGTACATGCATCTAGGGTGGTGCAACCATGCTAAACTGGGAAATGATAAAATACGCTCACATGAACGGCTACCCTAGATACAATTTCTACGGCACAATAGAGACAGACCAAGCTATAAACTCAACAGGAAACTATAATTTCAAAAAGAGCTTTGGTGGAAATCTAATCCTGCTAGGTGGTTCATTCACCAAAACCCTTAGCCCGCTAGTTAAATTCCTAGATAAAATAAGAAGATAAAGTAAAAACAAAACCGATGATTTCTCATCGGTTTTTTTCTTCATCAAGGTATGCTGTCAAAAGCGGATTGTCAGAGAAGTGAATACCCCTCTATTTGTCTTCTACTCTAACTTTATTCTTCTGACTTGCAATGCTGTCTCCGGCTCTTCTCGCCGTGCTGTGGTTATTCGCTGCCGGTACCATAGTATCTAACACGGAACGGCTTTGATTTGGTTTATCCTTTTTCTTGAAAATATTCTTAAGTTTCATCTCAATTCCTTTCCTAACTTATAAGTCTTTAACTAATAATATCGCTGTTACTACCATTATACCTTCTAAAAAAAGCAAAAATACAACAGATTAATTTTTAATCTATCAAAGCATCGTAGTACGCACATCGCACATCACCATCTGATCCAGTCTTAAAGCGCTGAGCTAGTTCCTGCTCGATTTGAGAAATGCACTTAGGATTTCCACATTTACATCCCTTATCATCCTGAGGCACAGTCTTATCTCTACAAGTTCCTGCACTTCCCTCTAGAAGTGTCAAAATAAGCGACATCCTCATAAACTTTCCATATAGCGCCTGCTTAAAAATAGCATGCGCGCGGATCATCGTCTACGTCTACACTTATTTCATTTACCCTAGGTAGCGGATGTAGGACGCTCATGCTTTCCTTAGCGCTATCTAGCTTTGCTCTTGTCAAGACATAGCTATCTTTGAGTCTTTCGTACTCATCAAGGTCGTCAAAGCGCTCCCTCTGAATCCTCGTCATATAGAGTATATCAAGCTTTGGCATAGCCTCCTCTAGTGAAGCCGTTTCCACAAAAGGCACATTGTTTTTTTCTCTAAAAATCTCAGATTTAATGTAGGCAGGTAAGCTAAGCTCCTTTGGAGATATCAAAACAAAGCTGACTCCTTCGTATCTTATCATTGCCTTTATCAAGGAATGGACAGTTCTTCCGTACTTTAGGTCACCACATAGGCCGATAACCATATTATCCAGTCTGCCATGCTCCCTGTATATGGTCAAAAGGTCTGCAAGAGTCTGAGTCGGATGTGCATGACCACCGTCTCCCGCATTGATTAGCGGAATTGAAGCGCTTTCCGCTGCAACAAGAGGCGCACCCTCATAAGGATGTCTCATTGCGATTATATCAGCATAGCAGCTTATAACCTTTGCTGTATCTGAAACGCTTTCACCCTTTGATACAGAAGCACTCGAAGCTGATGAAAATCCCAGAACATTGCCGCCTAGCTCCATCATCGCAGCCTCAAATGAAAGCCTTGTCCTTGTCGACGGCTCGTAGAAAAGTGTCGCAAGCTTCTTACCTTCGCAAGCATTTCTGTACTTTGCCGGGTTTTCCATAATGTCACAAGCTTTTTTGATCATAGCATCGAGTTCTTCAATGCTGAGCTCGTCAATATCTATGAGACTCCTAGGTTTTACATTTGATATTAAAGCATCTGAAAACTTTAAATCCATCATTATTTTATCCATCCTTCGTCGCTTGGATTATTTCTGAAAGCAATGAGTCTTTCCCTATCCTCTGGTCTTATGTAGCTTTTCGTCTACGGCAACCTCGCTGATTACATCAAAGTTTGTCAGTGAAATGTTCTTTAGATTTTCCTGAGCTAGCCTATCTAGACCCTTCTCCATTCCATAGGTGAAGATGCTCACGATTCCAAGAACCTCTGCGCCTGCGTTTCTAAGAGCAGTAGCTGCGTCGATAACGCTTCCACCTGTTGAAATAAGGTCCTCTACGATTACAACCTTATCGCCCTTGTTTAGCTGACCCTCTATCTGATTTCCTCTGCCGTGATCCTTTGCTCCTGAGCGAACATAGCCCATAGGAAGTCCGAGAATGTGAGCTGCTATAGCCGCATGAGCAATTCCTGCTGTTGCAGTTCCCATAATTACATCAGCTTCTGGATACTCTTCTTTGATTACATCTGCGATGGAGTTTTCTATCAAAGTTCTAACCTTGGGAGCTGTTAGCGTAAGTCTATTATCACAGTAAACTGGGCTTTTGATGCCACTAGCCCATGTGAATGGCTCATCTGGTCTAAAGAAAACCGCTTTGATTGAAAGCAAGCCCTTTGCTACATCTTTTTCTCTCATAACTTTGCTCATTTCTTCCTCACTTCCTATATCTATCCGATAAACTCACTGCAGCATCTCTCGTATGCTGAAACAACATCATCTGCCTGAGTGATAGGCCTTCCCACAACTATGTAGTCAGAGCCTATTTTATTAGCCTCAGCCGGTGTCATAACTCGCTTCTGATCTCCCTTTTGTGAATCAGCAAAGCGAATTCCCGGAGTTACAGTTACAAAAATCATCTCCGCACACGCTATGTATTCCCTCTGCCTCCTGAGCCGAGCAAACAACACCATCAAGACCAGCCTCCCTAGTCATCTTTAGCGTAGTGCTTAACAACATCTACAAGCGACTTTTCTATCAAAAGGTCATGCTGCATCGCTTCCTCATCTGTAGATGTAAGCTGCGTTACAGCAATCAAAAGTGGCTTATCAGCCTTCTTTCCTTCTCTTTCACAGAAGCTCTCGTAGCCTTCCTCAAGTCCAGCCTTAGCAGCCTCCATCATCCTCTTTGTTCCAGCTGCATGCACATTGACAATGTCTGCGCCCAGTCCACCTAATACTCTCATCGCACTTGCCGCTGTATTTGGGATATCGTGTACCTTTAGGTCAACGAAAACCTTGTGCCCTCTAGCTTTTAGCTCCCCTGACCATCTCAGGTCCCTCAGCATAATAAAAGCTCCATGCCTATCTTAACAAAGGGACGAAGCTCCCCGAATTTCTCTAGAAAAATCCAAGGTCTCACGCTTACTTGAAAAAAATCACATGCTATTATTACATCTCTTCCCATTAGATTGCCACTCCTATTATCTCATTCAAATCTTTTTATTCCGTACTTTTTCCATAGCTGAAGGTAAACCTTCAATGATTTCCTTACATGCAAAAAGGATTAACTAGATTTGCAGCTCCAACCTCTACAGCCGTTGCACCTGCCATCATCATCTCAAGAACGTCCTCACTTGTAGTTATTCCACCCATGCCTACTACAGGAATCTTAACAACCTTAGCAACCTGATACACCATTCTGAGAGCTACAGGAAATACAGCGCTTCCTGAAAGACCGCCCATGACATTCGCAAGTACAGGTTTTCTAGTCTTAAGATCTAGTCTCATAGCCTGAATAGTATTTATCAAAGCAACCGCATCTGCACCAGCATCCTCACAAGCCCTTGCAATCTCCACAATATCAGTTACATTCGGCGAGAGCTTCATTATGACAGGCTTATCGCTCACGCCCTTAACGGCTCTTGTCACATCAGCAGCACATGAAGCATCAGTACCAAATGACATACCGCCACCGTGCACATTTGGGCAGCTGATATTAATCTCGAGCCAGCCAACCTCATCCTGCATGGCCATCTTCCTAGCAGTCTCTACATATTCATCTATAGAAAAATCCGCTGACATTAGCTACAATTTTTCTTATCAAAAGCATTCCCTTAGCTTTGGAAGTTCCTCAGCTATGACCCTATCAACACCAGGGTTTTTGAAGACCGACTGAATTAATCATTCCGCCCTCGGTCTCAGCGATTCTAGGAGTAGGGTTACCAAACCTTTCCTCACCAGTCGTTCCCTTACAGGAAAAGCTTCCGAGTATGTTTATATCATATATCTCTGCGAACTCATATCCATATCCAAAGGTTCCGCTAGCAGGAATTACCGGGTTATCAATCTCAATGCCACAAAGCTTAACTTTCGTATTTACCACAGTATCTCCTCCTTTCTCATAACAGGACCTTCCTTGCAGATTCTCTTATTTCCCGTCAAAGTCTTACATGAACATCCCATGCAAGCACCAAAGCCACATCCCATTCTCTCCTCAAAGCTGAACTGTCCGCTTCCAGGACTTGCAGCATATACGGATTTTAGCATGGCCTCAGGACCACAGGTATAGATATAGCTGTGCTTTTATATCTGCGATAGGCTTATCAACAAAGCCTTTAATTCCATAGCTTCCATCAGCTGTTGTAATCACAAGCTCATCGGCAAGCTTTGAGAACTCGTCCACATAAAACATATCCTCAGCTTTGTTGAAACCAAGCAGAACCTTTACCTTCTTCCCCTCTGAAACCAGTCTCTTCGCAAGAAGGTAAAGGGGCGGAATACCCACACCTCCGCCTATCAAAAGCGGCTCGTCTCCAGCCTCCGAAAGCGAATATCCATTGCCTAGTCCAACAAGAACGTCTAGCTCCTCGCCGGCTTCACACTCGCTGAGCTCGTAAGTTCCTCTGCCCATTATCTTATATATTATGGTCAGCTCGTCCTCTCCGAGGTCGCAGATTGAAATCGGTCTTCGAAGGAAAAAAATCCTTTGAGCTTGATATTTATAAATTGTCCTGGAGCTGTTACAGCCGAAACATCGCCTGCGAGTCTCATTCTATAAATGCCCTCGCTTAGCTTCTTGTTTTCGACTATTTTCAAAATCCTTTGCTGCATTTTATACCTCATATACTCTTTGATCTTGCATATATCGGGTCTTCCTAGGGGGCACGCCGGCACCCCTAAGACCCTCATATTTTCATCAAGGAGTGTAATTACGCATCTATCGTTGAAATTGTCAGTGTCATTTCCTCAAGTACATCGAGCAGAACTCTAACTGTATCTAGTGAAGTTAGCATGGTTACATTGTTTTCCGTTGCTGAACGTCTAATCTTGTGACCATCGCTCTCCTGTCCGAATGAGCCGATATCCTTAGTATTCAAAACATATGCCATGTGACCCTGATGTATAGAGTCTAGAATCTCGTGGCTTCCCTCGCTGATTTTTTTCTCAGCATTCTCGTTCTGATTCCATTCTCCTTTAAGTAAAGAGCCGTTCCCTCAGTTGCCTCGATATTGAATCCGAGGTTATAGAATCTCTTTATCAAAGGAAGAGCCTCTTCCTTGTCCTTATCTGCAATCGTTGCAAATACGGTTCCGTAGTTCTGAAGGTGCATTCCCGAAGCCTGGAGAGCCTTATATAGCGCTCTGTTCAGCTTGTTATCGTATCCGATTGCCTCACCAGTTGACTTCATCTCAGGGGATAGATAAGCATCAAGTCCCTTTATCTTGTTGAATGAGAATACTGGTGCCTTCACGTAGTATCTCTTCTTCTCCTCAGGGTAGATATCAAAGAATCCCTGCTCCTTGAGACTCTTGCCTAAGATAACCTCTGTAGCAATATCTGCAAGGCTATAGCCAGTTGCCTTTGATAGGAAAGGTACTGTTCTTGATGAGCGTGGGTTAACCTCGATGATATATACATTCTCATCTTCGTCTACGATGAACTGAATGTTATAAAGTCCTATGATTCCAATGCCTAGTCCTAGCTTCTTCGCATACTGAAGGATGATTCCCTTAACCTTATCGGAGATGCTGAAGGTAGGATATACGCTGATTGAGTCTCCTGAGTGAATACCAGTTCTCTCAACGAGCTCCATTATACCTGGAACGAAAAACATCTCTGCCATCACAGATGGCATCTACCTCTACTTCCTTGCCCTGGATGTACTTATCTACTAGAACTGGCTTGTCATTATCTATTTCTACTGCAGTCTTTAGATAGTGTCTGAGCTGATTTTCATCTGCAACTATCTGCATAGCTCTTCCGCCAAGAACAAAGCTTGGTCTTACGAGAACCGGATAGCCTACACCCTCTGCAGTTTTGATACCCTCTTCAATATCTGTTACAGCCTTTCCTCTTGGCTGCGGAATATTTAGATCTACTAGAACTCTCTCAAAGCTGTCTCTGTTCTCAGCTCTTTCAATTGCCTCACAGTCCGTTCCGATAATCTTAACTCCCCTATCCTCTAGTGGCTGAGCTAGGGTTGATAGCTGTCTGTCCACCTAGTGAAGCGATAACTCCTTCTGGATTTTTCAAGAGCGATTATGTTCATAACATCTTCAGGTGTCAACGGCTCAAAAATATAGCTTATCTGCCGTCGTATAGTCTGTTGAAACAGTCTCAGGGTTATTGTTTATGATGATGGCCTCGTAGCCTTCTTTTCTGATGGTCTGAACTGCGTGAACTGTCGAGTAGTCAAACTCTACTCCCTGTCCAATTCTTATAGGACCAGCACCTAGCACGAAGATTTTCTTCTTATCTGTTACGATGGAATCGTTCTTTCCACTATATGACGAATAGAAGTAAGGGATATATGCTCCTGTGTGGCATGTGTCTACCATTCTGTAAACAGGAAGCACTCTGTTTTCCCATCTTAGCTTGAAAACATCAAGCTCTTCCATTCCCCACTGTCTAGCAACTTCGATATCTCCAAAGCCCATCTTCTTTGCCTCAAGAAGCACATCCATATTGCCCTTGTTCTCAGCAAGCTTTCTCTCCATCTTAACCATGTCTGCAAAGGTCTCTACAAAGTAAGGTGTAATCTTTGTAATATCACAGATTGTTGAAACCTCTACATCTCTTCTTAGAAGCTCACAAACTGCGAAGATTGCATCATCTCTAAATGTCTTTATGTACTCGAGCATGTCCTCATTTGACATCTCGACAAACTTGTTCATTCTGAAGTGGTCAACACCGATTTCTAATGAGCGAACTGACTTGAGAAGACACTCTGCAAGGTTTGAACCTATACCCATAACCTCACCAGTCGCCTTCATCTGAGTACCTAGTTCATTTGATGCGCTAGCAAACTTATCAAATGGGAATCTTGGAAGCTTTGCAACAACATAGTCGAGCACAGGCTCAAAAGCAGCTGTAGTATTTGCAACATCTATATCTTCAAGAAGCATTCCCATAGCAATCTTTGCTGTAACTCTAGCAATTGGGTAACCGCTAGCCTTTGATGCAAGAGCTGATGAGCGAGATACACGTGGGTTTACCTCTATCAAGAAGTACTTACTGGAGTTAGGATCTAGAGCAAACTGTACATTACATCCACCTTCAATCTCAAGCTCTCTTATAATCTTTATAGCGCTATCGTTTAGCATCTTTTAGGGTCGTGGTCTGAAAGAGTCATGATTGGTGCTACAACCATAGAATCTCCGGTGTGCACACCAACGGGATCAATGTTTTCCATTCCGCAGATGGTAATCGCATTGTCCTCAGAGTCACGCATTACCTCAAACTCAATCTCCTTATATCCCTTAACGCTCTTTTCTATCAAAACCTGATGAACTGGTGATAGCTTAAAAGCATTTGTTCCAAGTTCCTCTAGCTCCTCTTCATCATGTGCGAATCCACCGCCTGTTCCACCGAGTGTGAATGCAGGTCTTAAAACCACTGGATATCCAATCTTCTTAGCCGCTTCCTTAGCCTCATCTAGATTATAGGTGATTTCTGATGGGATTGTTGGCTCACCGATTGACTGGCATAGCTCCTTGAAAAGCTCTCTATCCTCAGCTCTTTCGATACTTCTGATGCTTGTGCCTAAAAGCTTTACATCGCACTCCTTGAGCACGCCCTTTCTGTCTAGCTGCATGGCAAGATTTAGTCCTGTCTGTCCGCCTATGGCAGGGAAGAATTGCGTCTGGTCTTTCGTAACGAAGAATCTTTGCCACATATTCCAGTGTCAAAGGCTCCATGTAAACCTTGTCCGCTATCGTCGTATCCGTCATTATAGTCGCAGGGGTTTGAATTTACTAGAACTACCTCGTAGCCCTCTTCCTTGAGCGCTAGGGCACGCCTGTGTGCCCGCGTAGTCAAATTCAGCAGCCTGTCCGATTACGATAGGGACCTGAACCTATGATAAGTACTTTTTTTGATATCTGTCCTCTTTGCCATTTTCTACCTCCGAAAAATATATATGAATTTGAATTATTTACTCTTTGCGTCCTCGCCTATTATCTGCGATATGCTATCTTGCCATTGCAGAGCGTAAGCATGCACTGCCCATTAACCTTTTCTCCCTCAAAAGGCATTGCTCTTCCCTTTGTCAGGAACTCATCTGAACGAATCTCATATTCCTTCTCAAGGTCAAAGATTGTAAAATCTGAAGCCGCTCTCTTTATTCCAAAGCGCTCACGCGGAGCCTTAGTCATAAGCTTTATCAATTGCTCTAAGCTCAAAACTCCCTCAAGCACTAGCTTCGTATATAGCAGTGGAAACGCAGTTTCTAGACCAACTATACCGAAGTAGCTATCCTTAAGCCCCTTGTTCTTCTCATCTAGAGTGTGTGGCGCATGGTCAGTTGCAATCATATCCACGCTTCCATCTAGGATTCCTTCTATCAAAGCCTCCTGATCCTGTCTTGATCTGATTGGAGGATTCATCTTATACCAGCCATCCTCTTTTAGGTCCATGTCATTCATTATCAAATAGTGAGGTGCTGTTTCGCATGTAACATCCACGCCGCTCTTCTTTGCATCACGGATAAGCTCTACGCTCTCCTTACTAGAAATATGGCAGGCATGAAACGGACAACCTGTCTCATCAGCAAGCTTGATGTCGCGCTCCACTTCGCGCCATTCACTCTCGCTGCAAATTCCTAGATGGTTATTTTTGTCTTGCGTACTCACCATCGTGAATATATCCGCCTTTAACTAGGCTCTCCACCTCGCAGTGTGCTACTAAAATCTTACCCAGCTCTTTCACCTGGTACATAGCCTCTCTCATGAGCGACTCGTCCTGAACTCCTCTTCCATCATCAGAAAAATGAAATCGCATAAGGCGCCATAGCTTCCATGTCTGCGAGCTTCTCACCCTTTTTCTTCAACGCTTATTGCTCCATATGGATGAACATTTATTACTGCATCTCTTTTGATGATATCTAGCTGCTGTTTAAGGTGTGGTAAACTGTCTGGCACTGGCTTTAGATTTGGCATTGTGCAAACATCTGTATATCCACCTGCAGCTGCCGACTTACTTCCCGTTCCTATAGTTTCCTTATATGAAAAACCCGGCTCACGAAAATGCACATGCACATCGCAAAAACCGGGAAATATAGCGTAACGAGAATCATCAAAAAAAGCTCGCAGTTAAAGGTTGCTATCAGCAGTCTTTTCTACAGCTTCTATTACTTCTTCTTTATTTAGCATATATAGCTTTGTTTTATTTAGAGTCATTGGTCTTCCTTTCGATTCCTAACCCTTGGAATATACTCTATCTTGAAACAAACCCTTCGCCGTGCAATAAAAAAACCTTGCCGACGACAAGGTGAGTATACAAAAACATCATGCACAGGGCACGTTATAAGTATATATATTCCAATCTTGCCGATCTCTCTGTATCGTATTAAAGATTATAGAAATACTAACACAAAATGAATTTTTTTATGTCAATAATTTCGATGGAATTCGGATACAAAAAAAGCCCAGATTTCTCCGGACTTTATCTTGCTGATTATGATATATTTTTGCCACTTAGCATTTACAGACCTTTTTTTAACATGTAGGAAGTATGAATATACACCTGTAATTAAAGCTCAATTATCTCAAGAACAACAAAAATTCCAGAAAATGTTAAATGCTCCTATAGCTGCATTTATGATTATTAGAATGCCTGTGATTATATCTATTACACCTGCTAGCCTATTAGTTTTATTCCAGTTCTCCTCGTTTGCACATGTCCATGGGAGCGTAACACCAATAGAGTAATTCTGCCTAGCCTTAGGTAGATAATTGCCTATGATTATCCATGTAATTCCCATAAATATGCCAATTAATAAACTAATATTAAAATGTCTACCCTAGATTATATGGATATATAATTGCAGCCAAGACTAAAGACGTAGCCGGAGCAATCCACATAATTATCCCGTAAACTTTGCTGCTGATATTTTTTTACGAGGATCTGCAGCCATTATCATTGCGACAATTAAATGCACCGCTAATAGAAAAAAATGGCGTTATTATAACTGCAAACCATTTTTTTCTCTATAGCCCTCTGGTACATTATCTAAACCAAATTTTATAGCCATAGAATCAGGAAGCTTATTCCAGAGCAATATTCCTATTAAAATAGGTAGTAATATAACAATACTTGTCAGAATTAAAGTCTTCTTATTCGTCTTCATATTTGACATTTGATCCGTCCTCCCTCAAATTCGTTATCCACAACGTAAAGGATTTATAAATTCTTTTTTTAACATGTAAGTAGTATGAGTATCCTGCCGATATCAGTATTATCACAAGCATGCCAACTGAAACAATAGATGGTTTTATTACATCTGCTCACTAATGAAATCACTATTACGAATATCCCAAATATCATATAAAGTATTCCAGCTAGACGATGTGTCTTGTTCCAATTCAGCTCATTTGCGCGAGTCCACCGAAAAATTCATACCTACAGGAGAAGTTCGTTTGATTTTAGGATAATAGTTTCCTGCGATAACAAAGAATATTCCCATGAACAAATTCACGACCAAACCATGATCTATTTTTAATCCCTAGCTTATACTGATAGACGGACAATGATATAAGCATTGAAACAAATGGTCCCATACATAAAGAAAGTGTGTAGGTTTTTTTCCGATAGATTTTCTGCTTGGCGATTTTTGATAAAGGTATTGCCCATAACAAATGAAGTACGAGAATCGCAAGTGGAGCCATAACAACAGCCATAAATTTGTAACTTAAATCAAAAATTTAAAAAGCTGAAGGTCTATATTAATCGCTCCGAAATTTGGAATCTCGTTCCACTTAGCAAGACCTATAAATAGAGGTAACAGTATAGCAAGACTCGTAAAAATTGTAGCTCTCCTATCCTTCGCTAACATTTCCATCATCCTCCTTCAATTTTTGCTATCCATAGCATAATTTCTTCTAGTACAGATGTATTTAACTGGTAGTATATATAGTTTTTCTCTTTGCTCTCAAATATTAGGTCTGCTTTTTTTCAGGATTTTTAGGTGATATGAAATTGTAGCCCCTGTTGTATCGAAAATTAGATGCTATATCACCTGCGGACATTGGTCCTGTCTTTAGAAGCTCAAGAATTTTTTTCTTCTTTCTGGATCTGATAAAGCCTTAAAGGTTTCAGCAAAAGCCATACTTCAAACACCTCCCTTTCAGTATTTAGATAATTATCTAAATAGAATATATTCCTCTTAAAAAGCGAAAGTCAATAGCTATTTAGAAAAATTTTTCTAAATAGTTTTATTCATCTTCTTGCTTTGATGCAATAAAAAAACGGCCCAGCATAAGCTGAGCCATATTATAAATAGTGTTTATTTTAACTTTAGTTAAACAAATTTAGGCCGAAGAAACTGTCCATCTGTCCAGCTAGTACGAGTATCATAACTGGTGGTACTATCCACTTTAGGCAGAACTGGAAGTATCCCTTCATAGTGAACTTCTTCTCATTGTCTGTACCCTTGTTTTCGATTTCTTCATCAAGCCATCCTGGTTTTAGCCATCCGAAGATTACAGCTGTTAGAAGTGCCGCAACAGGCATCAATATACCTTCTGAGATTAGATCAAAGAAGTCTAGTATCGAACCAAGGCCTAGTGGATGTGGAAGACTACTCTCTCCTAGCGAGTCAACTGCTACAAGTGCACCCTCTAGTGCAACAAAGAGTCCTACTGCAAGGCTTATCTTCGTTCTGTTAACTGGCTTATTCTTCTCGATTGCTCTATCCATAATAGCTGAGCTTACGGCCTCAACAAGAGATATAGATGAAGTTATTGCTGCTATGAACACAAGTCCATAGAATAATGTTCCAAACACTGGACCGAGCGAACCCATAGCCGAGAATACTGTCTGAAGTGTGATAAATAGAAGTCCAGGACCAGCTGCTGGATCCTGCCCTGAAGCAAATACTGCAGGCATGATTGCAACACCAGCCATAACTGCGATTAGCGTATCTGCGATAGGGATTATAATTGCATTCTCCTGTAAATCTTCATTCTTCTTCATGTAAGAACCGTATGTAACCATGATAGCCATACCTAGTGATAACGAGAAGAACATCTGTCCACTAGCACTAGCTAGCACGCTTATCCAGCCTGTTCCCTTGAATACATCAAAGTTAGGCTTGAAAACGAACGCAAGCCCCTCAGATGCACCTGGAAGCGTCACGCTTCTTGCGATAACTACGCAAAGCATTACGAAGAGCGCTGGCATAGCTATAGCTGAGAACTTTTCAATTCCCTTTGATACTCCTACACTTGTAATTAAAACTGTTAGTAGTGCGAATATTACTGTAAATGCGACTGTCTGAACAGGATCTGTATAGAAACCCTTAAAGAAAGCTGCCGAATCAACACCATTTACGCCCCATGAAGCTCCAAAGAAGTCACCGATATTAGCTATTGTATATTTGATGCAGTAGCCACCAAGCATCGAATAGAAGCCTAGGATTAGCACAGGTGAAATCCATGACATCCATCCGATGAATGTGCACTTCTGGCTAATTCCTCTATAGGCTGCGATAACGCCCTTTCCGGTCTTTCTACCGAGAGCTAGCTCCGAAAGCAGGATTACTACACCTACTAATGCTACCATGATAAGGTAAATGAACAGGAAGGCAAATCCGCCGCCCTTACCCATTACATAAGGAAACTTCCAAAGGTTTCCTAGTCCAACAGCAGAGCCTACCGCAGCCATTAGAAAGCCGAATCGACTGCCCCACTGTCCTTTCTGGTTATTATGTTCCATCTTAATATTTCTCCTAAATCTTATCTACTGTTAAAAATAATCCCAATTTGAAAAATGAATCTATCTGACCGAGCAGGATGAAAAGCATGAATACAGGTGCGATGTACTTTAGACAAATATGCACGAACTTCTTGCTCTTGTAGCTACTGCTCTTTTGAATTTCATCATCAATATATGTTGGATAGCACCATCCAAGGAATACAGCTAGGAAGAATCCTCCAAGTGGCATCAAAAGTCCTTCGCCGAACAGATCAAATGTCTCTAGCCATGTTTCAAAACCAAATATGTGCTTAAGACCACCTGTTCCAAGTCCATCTGCTGCTACTAGTAGTCCGCCTAGTGATGTAAGAATACAAACTATAGCCGTTACCTTTCCTCTTCCTGGGTTCTTGCCCTTTTCGATATTCATATCGATGAAGGATGCAACTCCGCCCTCTAGCATAGCGATTGAGCTAGAAAGTGCCGCAAGGAACACTAGTAGGTAGAACGCGGTTGCAAACCAAGGTCCAGCCGATCCCATTGACTTGAATACCATCTGAAGAGTTACAAATAGCATGCTTGGGCCCTGTCCTGGCTGAAGTCCAGATGCAAATACTGCTGGAATAGTTGCCACACCTGCTAGGATAGCAGCAAGCATATCTGCTACTGGAACTATCAAAGCGTTTCTCTCTAAATTCTCCTTGTCATCAAGGTATGAGCCGTAGGCAATCTGGCATCCTGCCGCAAGCGAAAGCGAGAAGAAGAGCTGTCCACCCGCTAAGGCCAAAACACTAATCCAGCCTGTTCCCTTGAATACCTCGAAATTAGGCTTGAACATGAAGGCAAGTCCTTCAGATGCTCCAGGTAGGGTGATGCTTCTTATAACAACCACAATCAGCATTACGAATAGCGCTGGCATAGCCACTACCGAGAACTTCTCGATACCACCGCCAATTCCCATTGTTACGATAACAAAGGTCATCAGCATGAATAATAGCGTAAATACAATAGACTGTGTGGTATTTGAAATGAATTGTCCAAAGAACTCCTCACTTGCTCTATTTCCTACACCCCATGAAGTTCCCAAAATATCACCGAAGTTAGCTACAAGGTACTTGATACAGTAGCCACCGAGCACTGTGTAGAACGGCAATAGGAAGAACGGTGTAAGTGTTGCAAACCAACCATTGAAGGCAAACTTCTTATTAATAGCCTTGTATGCACCTACTGGAGCCTTTCGCGATTTACGGCCGATAGCGAACTCTCCAATCATAAGGCTGTATCCGATACAAACTACCATGACAACATATAAGAGCAAAAAGGCAAAGCCGCCGCCTTTTCCCATCTTGTATGGAAAACCCCAAAGATTACCTAGACCTACGGCAGAGCCGATAGATGCCATAAGGAATCCGAAGTTCGACTTAAACTTTCCTCTCTTTTTCAATATTGTCCATTAGAAACCTCCAATTTTTTTACCTGTGTTTCCCCATCAAAGCTTAAACGCCTAAGCCCTTGCAAGGCTCTAATCTGAGTCATCACAAACTCTTTGCGAAAAACACCAACGAATTTTTTTATTGATCCTTAAAAAAAGAATCTTGTCCCATTATATATTTTTCACAATCTTTGTGTCAATACCTAAATTTGATATAATATAATTTGTATTTTATCACAAATTATACCTTTAATAATGAGTAAATTTAATGTTAATAAAAATAAAAAAAGAAGCATATCGCATAATTGACTTTTTTTGGGAGCTATAAACTCCCTTAATTCTGCAATAAGCCTCATATAAATTTGCTAATATTTCAGCCTTTACTAAATCTCTCTTCTGCCCTCTAGAGCCTTGAGAAGAGTAACTTCATCGGCATACTCTAAGTCGCCACCAATAGGGATTCCATTCGCAATTCTGCTCACCTTAACCCCAATAGGTTTAACTAGTCTAGCAATGTACATAGCAGTCGCCTCACCTTCGATAGTCGGGTTTGTCGCGAGGATAATCTCTTTGATACCCTCATCCTTTAGGCGCATAATGAGCGACTTGAGATTTATGTCCTCAGGGCCTATCCCGTCCATTGGTGAAATGGATCCGTGAAGAACATGGTAGAGACCGTTAAACTCGCGGATTCTCTCCATGGCGATTACATCGCGAGGATTTTCAACAACGCAAATAACATCCTGCCTTCTGTTTTTTTGTCACTGCAGATAGGGACATGGATCACTTTCTGTCAAATTTCCACAAACTGAGCAGTAGCGCATCGAGCTTTTTGCTGCAACTATGGAATCAGCAAGCGCCTTTTGCTTCATTATCATCGAGCGACAAAATATGAAAAGGCAAGCCTCTGAGCTGTCTTCCCACCGATGCCTGGAAGCTTTGATAGCTCTCCGATAAGTCGTCCTAGGGGACGCGGATACTGTGCCATCTCTTAGGCTCCTACATAAGTCCCGGGATATTTAGCCCTCCCGTAACCTTGCTCATCTCTGTCTCTGAAGCCTCGTCAATCTGACGCATAACCTCATTAACTGCAGCCATTACAAGGTCCTGAAGCATTTCCACATCATCTGGATCTACAACGTCCCTATCAAAATTCAAAGCAGTAAGTTCCTTCTTGCCATTTGCTGTTACGGAAACTGCACCGCCACCTGCTGTAGCTGTGAACTCCTTTTTCCTCAAGCTCTGACTGAATCATAGCAAGCTGTCTCTGCATAGCCTGTGCCTGAGCAATCTGCTGCTGCATGCTTCCGCCGCCACCACCGCCTGGCATCTTTGGCTTAGACTTCTTTCCTGCTCTCATACCTTTTCCCATATCTGTTCCTCCTATTCGATTCGTGGCTTAATATTAAATGAACTTTCGAGCGCTTCAGCGATTTTCTTCGCTTCCTCATCCTTGCTAGAATCAACAGCTTTTACAGCGGTCTCTTCTAGATTAGCTGTATCATTTGCACTCCTCAAAAATCATTTTCAGCGGTCTTCCGACCTCAGCTGCCACGGCCTTTGTAATAATTTCTGTATTCTTTTCGGCCAAATTCCTTACAAAATCACTGCAAGCAATTACCTTAAATTCTCTTTCATTTATACCAGCAAGACTTGTGTTCATACGAACCATGGAAATGCTTCCGTGTTCAGGAAGTCTATCCCAAACTCTTTCCCAGAGCTCATCCATCTCGTAAGATGAACCCGTGCTACTTGATATGTTATCTTGGCTCACCTTAGGCTGCGTAGCTACCTGTGCTTTCACCTCAAGTTCTGAATCTTGTACTTCCTGCGAAGCCTCTGGCCTTGCTCCTTCATCAAAAATCCTCCCATGGAGGAGTCTCCTGTGTTTCGCTAGCTTCAGGCTTTGCTGGAATCTCAGCTTGTAGCTTTTTCGGGCTCGCTAGGTTTTAGCCGCCATCCTATCCTTTATCTGCTTACTGGATTTTTTTGTATTGGAGAACTAGGCGTGCTTTTCAATAAAAAGCAGTAGGCGCTGCTCCTCCATCCCTTATACCATTTGCAAGAACTACTATTGCGAGCTCCATAAGAGTTCTTGGCTGAGTAGAATATCTAGCATCGTTTATCGTATTTGCCAGTGTCAAAATCGAGCTATTTATTGTAGCAAGATCCATCCCCTGACTCTGTCTCTTTAGCTTTTCTATGTTCTCGCTAGACATATTCAGCAGATTCTCTGCATCTTTGATATACTTTTGCTATCAAAAGTGATCTATAATGTGCCATCCAGTCATTAAGTAACTGCTTAACGTCCTTCCCCTCGGCAAGAACTTCATCTAATAAAAGTAATGCTCCAGATGTGTCGCGAACGCAAACCTTTTCGGTCAGCTCTAGGAAGAATCCCTCTGATACGGTTCCGAGAAACTCTAGCACAGTCTCTCTATCTAAAACCTTGTCGCTTCCTGCTAGGCACTGATCGAGCAAAGATAGACCATCTCTGACAGAACCATCGGCATTTGCTGCAAGAAGTTTAAGTGCAGAATCTGTGATTTCCACACCCCTCTTTTCGCAAATTGCCTTCATCTGTCCTGCGAGCTGATTCTCCGAAACGCGCCTGAAGTTAAACCTCATACACCTTGAGAGTATTGTCTGCGGAAGTTTCTGCGGATCTGTAGTCGCAAGTATGAACATGATTCCCTCAGGCGGCTCCTCAAGAGTCTTGAGCAAAGCGTTAAACGCAGCCGTCGAAAGCATGTGCACCTCGTCTATGATATAGACCTTGCGTCTTCCTACGGAAGCAGGATAATTTACACTATCCCTGATTTCTCTAACGCTCTCTACACCATTGTTTGAAGCTGCATCTATCTCTATCATATCGATGAAGGTTCCAGCTTTGATAGAAAGGCAGTTATCACAACAACCACAAGGTTTTTCACCATCTGAAGTACAGTTCACGGCCTTTGCAAGGAGTCTTGCCATAGTCGTTTTACCCGTACCTCTCGTACCGCAAAACAGATAAGCATGTCCTATGGTGTTACTTGCTATTTGATTTTTCAAAACACGCACTATGTGTTCCTGGCCTATAACCTCATCAAAGGTCTCTGGCCTTTCGGTGCGATAAAGCGCTTTATACATTCTGAAGGCTCCTAACAAATTAAAAATCGCCCTTTGATAGCTCCGCGTGACGATGAAGAAGGCTTATCTGCGGCACATAAGAGCTTCCGCTTATTGCTGCTTCCTTCCGGACCTGACAAGGTTCACGGCGTCCCTATTGCGCAGGACCCAAACCATGCCAAACGAAGCTATTAAAGGGCGATATAAAACTACCCTATATTATATGTTGTTTGTGAACTTATGTCAATTCAACTTTGGCTTAGTCCACGATTTTGTGAGCGAATTCCTTTACCTGCTTATTTAATATTATGATTATACAACTATATTGCATACAATTCAAGCATGCAAAATCAAGTTTTTTTATTTTCCCATTATTCTATAGAGTTCATCTGTTTTAGGAGGATCGATTTCTTCTAGATTTCCATCTGATTTCTTTAGCATTAGGCCTTCATCAGACCCTGTAACTCTACCAATCTTGCTGACCATAACGCCGTTATGACATAGTTCAGCGCATATATCATCAGCTTTTTCGGGGTTCGCTACGATTATCATGCAGCCACTTGAAATAAGTCTCTTCCAGTCTATAGAAAAGTGCTCGCATACCTTCTCAGTAACTTCACTTACTTCAATCTTATCTTCATCGAGAATCACTCCAAGACCGCTTATATTGCACATCTCCCATACAGCACCGAGAATCCCACCTTCTGTGACATCATGCATACCATGAGTTCCAATCTTGCCTGCGATAACGCCTTCCTTTACGACGCTGACATCATCTAGCATAGCCTTGCCATGAGCAAGCTCATCAGCACTTAAGACATTGGATAACTCGTCTTCGTAATCTGAGCAGATTATACCAGTTCCCTCAAGGCCTGCCTGTTTTGGTCATCAAAATGACATCTCCGGCGCGCATATACGATGCCGACTGAGATTCACCTGCCACAACCTTACCAAATGCCGTAGATACTATAACAGGCTGGTTTACCGCTTCGGTTATTTCTGTATGTCCACCAACAATCTCGACTCCGACATCTTCGGCACTATTTGCCGCCTGCGCCATTATCTTCTCAACATCCTCTTCAGTAGTCCCTTTCGGAAGCATCACCGCAAGAGTTATGGCAATTGGCTGCACGCCATTGCTTGCAATATCGTTACATGAGATATGAATTGAAAGCCTACCAACATCGTTTATTGACGATGTTATTGGATCTGTTGAAATCACGCAATCGTAGTCACCGTAGCCTACAACAGCACAGTCCTCACCAACGCCTGCTCTTACCTTTACATCCTCGCTTTTGTATTTAATTTTTGTCTATTACTATCCTCTTAAGCACATCGCTATCGAGTTTTTCCAACCGGAAGCATTCTTTTCCTCCTGAGACTAGTCCATTAGCAAAGATAAATCTTCACTTTCTATACAATTCTTTATTTTCTCTTCATCTATGACTGCGATGCCAAGCTCCTTCGCCTTCTTGTTCTTTCCCGAAGTCGATGTAGTATCGTTATTGATTAAATATGAAGTCTTTGCACTTACCGATCCTGAAACCTTACCACCAAGAGACTCTATCAAAGCCTTAAGCTCATCTCTATTCGCATAGTGATTGAGCGAACCAGTAATTACAAATGTTAGACCTTTGAGCAAAGCGCCAGCCTCCTCAAAGCTCTCATCTATATCAAGCTCTGCCTTAAGGCGCGCAAGCTTAGCCTTGTTCTCTTCGTCATCAAAGAAGGAGACATAAGCCGCTGCCATAACATCGCCTATGCCATCTATCTGAAGAAGTTCTGACTTTGATATAGATTCAATCTTGTCCCACTGAGCCTTGCATGCCTTTGATATAAGCTTTGCATTGGCAACGCCAATCCCTGGGATTCCAAGCGCATAAAGAAGCTTTTCAGGCTTAACCTTTCTAGAAGCATCAATTGCCTTTTTGCATATTATTAAAGGATTTCTCTCAAAGCCCTCAGCCTTAACAATCTCATCCTTATGATCATCTAGGTGATAGAAATCTGCTAGCTCCTTTAGGTATCCCGCATCTGCAAACTTCTCAATAGTTGCTTCAGATAATCCGTCAATATTCATTGCATCGCGAGAAACGAAAAGCGTTAGACTCTTGATTCGCTTTGCTGGGCATTTAGGGTTTGGACAATTTATCGTCTTTACTCCCTGCTCATTTTTGATTATTACTGGAGTATCACATGCCGGGCAGGTCTTAGGTAGTTCTAGATTTCCACTTCGCGTTAGATTTGCCGAAATCTGTGGAATAATCATGTTTGCCTTGTAGACCTCTATCGTGTCACCAATTCCAAGAGCAAGCTCTTCAACTATGCTGAGATTGTGGACCGATGCACGCGAAACTGTCGTACCCTCTAGTTCAACAGGGTCAAAGACAGCAATCGGATTTATAAGGCCTGTTCTTGAGGCATTCCACTCAATCTCCCTCAAAGTAGTCTTCTCAGTCTGGTCCTGCCACTTAAATGCAATTGAGTCCCTAGGGAACTTTGCCGTCGTTCCAAGACTTGCACTATATTCAAGGTCATCAAAGGCCAAAAACGAGTCCATCTGATGGAATTGGGTTTTCGTGAACCTCAGACTCAAATAAATCAACAGTTTCAATTATGTTATCAGCGTTTACGAGTCTTTCTTTAACAGTATCAAAGCCTTGATCTTTTAGCCAATTAATCTGCTCACTTCTCTTCTTGAAGTTAATACCCTCAGCACTCACAAGCGTAAATGCAAAGAATCTAACCCTGCGCGATGCAGTAATTTCACTATTTAGCTGTCTTACTGATCCAGCGCAAAGATTTCTCGGATTCTTGTACTTGCCAGCGCTATCCTCAATTTCGCTATTGATCTTATCAAAATCGGCATAGGAGATAACTGCCTCACCTCTTAGCACAAGAGCTCCCTTTATATGCAATTTGATGTGGAAGATTCACAAAGGTCTTAGCATTTGCCGTAATCACCTCGCCTACATCGCCATTCCCACGAGTAACAGCCTTTAGCAGCTTTCCGTCCTCATATGTCAAAACTATGGTTAGACCATCTAGCTTCCAAGATAGAATTCCTTGATGATCTCCAAGCCAGTCCTTGAGTTCTTCCCTGCTCTTAGTCTTATCTAGCGAAAGCATCCTCGAAGGATGAACCTCCTTAGGAAGCTCCGAAAGAATTTCATAACCCACCTTCTGAGTTGGACTTCCCGCAAGGATTATTCCACTTTGCTTTTCGAGCTCGACAAGCTCGTCATAGATTTTGTCGTACTCAAAATTGCTCATGATTTCCTCTCCACGCGCATAATATGCCTTCGAAGCCTCATCGAGCACCTTTATCTTTTCCTGCATCAAAGCCTTTACATCAGCCATTACCTAATCTCCTATATCAAAGCTATAGCTTCTTTAAAACCGCAATACCCTTTGCCATCTTCTTAAGTCCGACCTCATCAAAGATGATCGAAATTGTCTTATCATCCGCTTCTATAACCATACCCTCGCCGAACTTACTGTGCTTAACCCTGTCACCAGATTTAAGATCATCGCCACCTGCTGCAACCTTCTTGGTGTGTGCCTTGGAATAGCTCAGCGAATCGAAAGGCTTGTATCCAGCCTTATTTGAACTCATATATCCATCAAAAGCTTCCCGTCGAAACTCCAGGTCCCGTAAACTCGTCGCCAAGGAAGCTATCGCGCTTCTTCTCAAATATTGCATCTCCCGTAAGAAGTTTCTTATCTATTTCTCTGAGGAAGGTAGACTCTCTCTGATACTCAGTTCTTCCGTAGAGCATTCTCCTTGTCGCACCTGTAAGGAAGAGTCTCTCCTTTGCTCTAGTCATGCCGACATAACAAAGCCTTCTCTCCTCTTCCATTCCCTCTGGCGAATCAAAAGCTTCTTGCTCCTGGGAAGAGTCCATCCTCCATTCCTGGAAGGAAAACAACTGGAAACTCGAGCCCCTTAGAACTATGCATGGTCATGAGAACAACTGCATCTTGAGTCTCATCATGGTTGTCAACCTCTGACATGAGGCTAAGTCCTTCCATAAATTCCTCAAGACTAGGCTCTGCACTATCGTTTTCGTAGTTTTCTATAACCGACTTGAATTCCATAAGGTTTTCTATTCTGCTTTCGGCCTCGACAGTGCGCTCAGCCTCTAGAGCACTAAGATATCCCGTATTAACCAGAAGTTGGTCGTAGATATCTGCAACACTTAGTGAGTCAGCCTCTTCACGACAAAGTTCAATAGTCCTTGCCATCTTCTTTACATCCTCAAAGGCCTTCTTAGGAAGAGTATCCAAAACCTCATCCTCCCAAAGAGACTCCATAAGGCTCTGACCCCTTACCTCAGCAAGAGTAAACAGTTTCTCAAGTGTCTTAGCACCGATTCCACGTTTAGGCTCATTTGATGATTCTCGTCAAAGCAAGATCATCCTTAGGATTGATCACAAGCCTCATATAGGACATCATGTCCTTAACTTCCTTGCGGTCGTAGTATCTCATTCCGGAAAGAACCCTGTAAGGAATTCCTCTTCTTGCAAAGACATCCTCAAGCGATCTAGACTGCGCATTTGTTCTGTAGAGAACCGCAAAATCGCTGTACTTGAGGTTTCCATTCTTTCAGGATATTTATCTCCCTTGCGATGAAATCAGCCTCATCCTTTTCGTCCTCTGCCTTAAAAATAGGTAATTTTCTCGCCGTCCTCTTTATCAGTCCAAAGCTTCTTCTGCTTTCTTCCTGTATTATTGGAAATTACGGAGTGAGCCGCAGCGAGGATGTTACCCTTTGATCTATAGTTTTGCTCAAGCTTGATTAGCTTAGCATTCTTAAAGTCCTTCTCAAAGTTTAGGATATTTGTTATGTCAGCACCACGCCACTCATAAATACACTGGTCGTCATCTCCAACAACGCAAATATTGCCGTGTCTCTGCGAAAGCAGTTTCACAAGTTGATACTGGATGTGGTTCGTGTCCTGATACTCATCCACCATTATGTATTCGAATCTGTCGCTATACTCAAGAAGCACGCTCTCGTCTGCCTTGAACATTCTCAGAGTGTTGAGCAAAGAGGTCATCAAAATCCATCGCATTGTTGTCTCTCAAAGCCTTCTCATACATCTGATACGCCCTAGCTAGAAGCTTATTCTTCACACCTATGGCATTCTCAGCAAACTCCTGTGGTGTGACGCCCTGCTCCTTCTTATCGCTTATAACCGATGCGATATACGCAGGCTTAAATTCCTTGCTATCTAGGTTAAGCTCCTTGCAGATATTCCTCACGAGCGTCTTCTGGTCAGCAGTATCGTAGATTACGAAATTCTTGTCGTAGCCGATGACCCCTGCGTGCTTTCTCAGCATTCTAAGGCACATAGCGTGAAAAGTCATAACCCACATACCATGAATCTCACCACAAAGGCCCTCTATTCTCTCGCGCATCTCGTTAGCCGCCTTATTAGTAAAGGTTACTGCTAATATCTTGTACGGACTTATGCCTTGCTCAATCATATAGGCAATTCTGTGAGTCATAGTGCTCGTCTTACCTGAGCCAGCTCCAGCAATTATCAAAAAGCGGCCCATCTATACATCTGACCGCCTCTTGTTGTTTATCATTTAGTTTGTTTAAATCCATCTTATTCTCCCGCATTTATTTTATCATATCTGTATGGGGAATAGTATTAAAAAAGTTTTCCAAAAATATAGCGCTAGGCTCGCTCTCCCTGCTCTCCACAGTAAATGTAACATCATCTGCACAATGCTCTAAAAGCATGCAAAAAGTATGCCCTTCATATCCATTTCATCGCTATCAAGACCTCCGTGCTGGTCAGCAGTTCCGTCGTTTGTATGAAGGTGAAAATGCCCTATTTCATCTGCCAAGGCCTCTATCCACTCAAAGACGCTGTACTTTGATTTTATCGCGTTAGCATGGCCCACATCAAGGCAACATTTGATGTTCTTCCTATCCGTTCCTTTGATAACATCCCTCATAATATATGGATCCTCATCAAAGACATTTTTCTACATAAAGAGTAAAACCCATCTGGGTAGCTCTATCCGAAATCCTCTGCCAAAACTCTATCGAGCGCGGTACATGCCAGTCTCTATGGTACATCAAAGGTATGAACCCGCTGTGAACAACCATATCCTTTATACCAAAATGCTCGCAAATCTCAATGCTTTCCATATACCTATCCATCATTAGTTCAATGGCCCTTGGATCCATCGCATCCGGTGTTAGCTCTGTAAAGGGGCCGTGCATAAAGATCTTCTTTCCCTGAGCAGCAGCCTCAGCAAATTTCATCCTCAATTCGCTTTATGGTTTCCTCTCTATTTCTCAGGATCTAAATTGCTCGAAATACAAAGATCATTAATCTCTAAGCTGAAAACCGTATTTATTTGCAGTCTTAGTCGCTCCATCTGAAAATGTCGCAAAAAAATATTCTATCCCTAAAATCTTTCATAATCTATCCTTCTAAAAATCCATTATGCCTCTTGCTTTTGTATTTATAGACTCATACAACACATATCAAAAAAGCAAAAAAGCAGGGTGACGAAGCCTGCCTTTTGCCAATTATGAAAAAGAATGAAAAAGCCGGCCCTCACAACTAAAAAAAGAGCTGTGGCATGCCCCACAGCCCGTATTTGCTGATTGTTATTTTTTTCCCATCACGGTTCACCGCCGTTTAGGAAGATTCTATGCAGGTCTCCTGGCTCGCAGCTTATCATATATAGCTACCTTCCCGGACGCTCCAGTGGCTCACCTTACGATGAATGCTATATAAATACTGCTTACAGTGGCGGGACCGCACAGGCTTTTACCTGTTTCCCTCTTAGCCCAAGACAAATGTCCCAGGAACATAAAAATCATATTTAACTACAATATTATTATATATTCCGCAAATATATAAGTCAACAGCCAAATCCATAAAAATATAAGGGCTTAAGACATGTATTTTAAAAGCTTTTTACAATAAAGTTAAAATTAACAAAAAAGTTTTATGGTTAGCTTTAACTAACTTGGGGTATATACGATTTGTATACGTTAAATGTACAGATCTAGACCTAAAGGTCTAATGAAAAAAAGGAGAAAAAAAGATGTCATTAATTAACAAGGAAGTTTCCGATTTTAAGGTTAATGGTTATTACAATAATGAATTCAAAGAATACAAAAAGGAAGATATTCTAGGAAAGTGGAGTGTTTTTCTTCTTCTATCCTGCTGATTTTACCTTTTGTTTGCCCAACAGAGCTTTCAGATTTACAGGATAAGTATGAGGAATTCAAGAGCGCTGGCTGCGAAGTATATGCAGTTTCATGTGACACTCACTTTGTTCACAAGGCTTGGCACGATAGCTCTGAGCTAATCAAAGAGCTAACATATCCAATGCTTGGCGATCCAACTCATGCACTAGCAAAGGACTTTGATGTATTCATCGAAGCAGATGGAATTTCGAAAGAGGAACATTCATCATCAACCCTCAGGGAAAGATTGTTTCATACGAGGTTAATGCAGGAAACGTGGGAAGAAATGCCGAAGAGCTTCTACGTAAGCTTCAGGCTTGCCAGTTCGTTGCAGAACACGGAGATGAGGTTTGCCCAGCTAGATGGAGACCAGGAGCAAAGACACTAAAGCCTGGAATCGACCTAGTAGGTAAGCTCTAGGAGATGATTTTTAAACGAGTGCATATGCACTCGTTTTTTTATTTACTAAATGTCTATTGGTATTCGAAAACCAGGCATATTTGTGCCATTATATTCTTTGATTTTAACCATTACAAATGATAAAAATATATATAACAAAAAGAATAATATCATATTAATCCAGAGGAACGCACGTAAGAGAGGTAAGGTGTGGAAACCTATACCAAGTGCCCTTCTTTGCTTATTTATATCGGCAGAGGAACTGTATTGTGGAGTTTTACTTAATACCATTGGAAAGAGAGTAGATTCTCTTCTGAGAAGGCTAGTAAAAGCGATGAAGCATAGTCAGGAGACTTATTAATGAGATATATACCTAATATAATATTGTTTTTAAGTAGCTTCTCATGAAAAGTTTTGATATAACTTGTCGAGAAGTTTTTTGTTGACAAATTCTTGATGCACACTAATTAATCGTGAAACTTCCTTTGTTAAATATGGTTTTATTTTAGCAGATGATACTTTAAGAAGGAGCATTTTATGAAGAAAACACGACCATTTTTTTAAGACGATTTATTGCCTTAAGTATCTGTCTTGCTATGCTATTTTCAATGAGCCTAAGCTTTGATGCAAATAGACTTAAGGCATACGCAATGTCAGAGACATCATCAGAAAGTACGGAGGAAAACATCGAAATTTACTTCGAAAGATCTGATGGGGAGATTATAAAGCCAGATTCAGACGGCAAAGTTCACTTTGACCTCTATTGAGACGGGAACATTTAAAATAAAAAGGATTCTCAGGCACTCCATATTTTTAAATGCACATCCGATGAAAAAGGAGGGTATTGAAAGATGGACAGATGTCTGGGTTACCTATGATGGAAAAATATCAAGGCCATGGAGTAAAAAGAAGTAACTGCAAAGGTTTACAGCAAGGATCCTATCTATCCAGACACCAAACTACTTAAGGAATTTAAAAATAGATAACAAATCATCAAAAAGTTGAAAAAGTTAATTCCTTATATAGATGGAAAAAGCCATCGCTGATGATGAAACAGTTTCTATAAATGGATCAGAGTATAAGAAAATCAATCTAAAAAGGAACAATTAAAGGTGGCGACAAGGAAATCGATATTCCCGCTTATGCAGTGACTATCAAATACACAAACAGCTCCTATGTTCAAAAATAACGGCAAAGAAATATACGCAAATATAAACACTTCAAAAAACTAGTGAAGCTACAATTAACATTAAGATGACGGATGAGTCTGTAAAGACAAAGTTTCATCTTGCTGCTAAGAACATTCCTTTAACCAGCTTTGATATAAATTATCCTAAGCTTGCATATATCAGTGATTGGAACGGTCTAAACGGTAATCAGTACATTGGTGTAACTCCTAGCGATACAGCAGGTGATAGAAATTATAAACTTACATTTGAACCAGCAACTGCCACCAAATAAAGAGCCTCAAATGGAAAGCTTTAAATCCAGAAATTGCAGAATACCAAGAGCTATACGGAAATGGAATAGTTCCTAAAGAAGAGTGGTATAGCTAAGTTTAAGGTAACAAGTGAAGAAAAATCCCAACCTCGAGAAAAACAGTAAAAAAATTGAGTTCAAGTACAGGTATCCTCTCCTATCTGCAAGTCCTGCGAAGATGAGCTACGAATTAAAGGAAAATGAATACCAGGATATTGAAATTGCTGCAAATCCTGCAAATGCTACCGAACAAAGATTTGACTGGCGCTTTGATACAGAAGGTGTTGCAAGAATCGATGAATTGGTAACGAGGACAAGTACAAACGAACCTCATAAGACAACTCACAGACTTGTTGCTCTTTCAAAGGGTAAGGTCAAAGCTGTAGGTACTCCTATAGATACCACTGGTGGCGCAACGCCTATAACTCTAGAAATTATTGTTAAAGAATCTGATAGTAGCAACACTACAGACTATGTCAATCTAGCGAAGGATTTACTTGAGCACGGTAAGGCATGCCTGCAAAAATAAGTCCCATTCAAAAATATGGTGATGAATGGACTCTATTCACATTAGCAAGATCAGGTGCTGATATATCAAATTCTGACAAGGAAGCTTACCTAGCAAGTGTACGAAAAGTTCTAGACGAAAACGAAGATAGTCCTTCACTCGTACCTACTGAATATGCAAAGCTCGCAATCACGCTAGGCTCAATGGGAATAGACCCTAGCACAGAAGAGAACTATAACATTATTGCTAAGATATACAACGATAAGAGAATCTCAGATGCAACATCTAATGCACCTATATTTGCACTTATCGCTCTTGATTCAAAGACATATGTGATTCCGGATGGCGCTTTTTGGACAAGAGAAAAGCTCGTTGATCAAATTCTTTCATATCAAAAAGAATCAGGCGGATTCTCACTTAACAAATCTAGTGGTGATGGTATTGACATAACTGCTATGGCACTACAGGCCCTCGCACCTTATTATAAAAACAATACTAAGGTTAAAAACTCAGTAGACAAAGCTCTTAATTATCTAGAGAAAAAGCTGGATGCTACTGGAAGCTACGGTGGAAATTCTTGCACAGATGCACAAGTTTTGACTGCCTTAAGCGCACTTGGAATTGATGCTACAAAGTCTGAGAAATTCAGCAAGCTAAATTCAAACCTTGTAGGTAACATGGCGAAGTATAAGACTGATAAGGGTTTTGGAATTGGTGCAGGTGGCGATGCCAATGACTTTGCAAACACTCAGGTTAGCTACTCCTTAAACGCTTACCTAAGATTTGTTGAAGTAAAGCCTGCCCTTTACAAATTCACAGATGTCGAGTTCACTAAGGCTGAAGACGATGACAGCAGTGAGTTCGACTCCGCAAAGATGTATAAACTCATCGATAAAATTTATTCGTTAGTAGATTTACCTCTTCCTAATAATAAAGATACTGTTATTAAGGCAAGTAAAGAGTTCAACGAAATGCTAAAGATAACTCCTGACGATTATATAGATGAGCTAAAAGCTGTTGAGTATGTGCTTACTGCCTTAAATGGCAAAATTGATCTTATGAATCTAGTTGATTCTGTAGATTATAAAGACAATGCAGAAAAAGGTAAAGAAAAAAAGCTAGATGAAGCTATTGCTAAGCTCAATACATCTATAGAAAAACGGTGAATCTGTAGATGAAATAAAAAAACAAAAATTGCATCATTTAAAGAGGAGATAGAAGCTCTTAAACCTCAGGATAAAGAGGATGATGAAAACGAATTTGACTCTGTCAAAATGTATGCTTTAATTGATAAAGTACTCTTTACTTACGATCTACCACTACCAGAAAAGAAAGATGCAGTACTAAAGGTAATCGATGAGTACAATGAGATGCTAAAGATAACTCCTGAAGACTATTTATCCGAGTTAAAAGATGTTGAATATATAATAGCAGCGATGAATGGTAAGATGGAACTCATGGACCTAGTCGATAAATTCGACTACAAGGAGAATACTGAAAAAGCAAAGGCACTTCTAAAGGAAGGCCTTGATAAAATAGCGTCTAATGTTGACGACGAGGCATCGGTCGAGGTAATAAACAGAACAACTGAACATTATAAAGAGCTTCTAGAAAACTTAAAAACCAACAAAACTGAAGCTCCTAAGGACCCTATCAGGCTCGCAGGTCCTAATAGGTATGAGACAGCAATACAAATTGCAGATACACTTAAGAAGGAGCTAGGCAAGGAAAAATTCAATGTAATCGTTGTTGCTAATGGTGATAACTATCCTGATGCACTTTCAGGAGCATACCTTGCAAAAAGTAAAGAACGCTCCACTCCTACTTGTTAATGAAAACAATAAAGATAGAACAATACAGTACATAGAGAATAATCTAAAAGCCGGGAAAAGTCAACCATTGTTTATTTACTTGGTGGAACAAATGCTATACCAGATGATGTAAGACTCAGAATTAAAAAAAGCTTTAATGTTAAGAGGCTAGCTGGAAACGATCGTTTTGCTACTAACCTTGCTATTTTTAAAAAGAAGCAAATGTGGATAATGAGGAGCTCATAGTATGCTCGGGATATGGATTTGCTGACAGTATTTCAGCATCAGCTACTGGAAGGCCTATACTTCTAGTTGGAGATGGCCTTACAGAAGAACAGCTTTCATACCTAAATAGCATAAGAACAAAAAACTATGCCATTGCAGGTGGATTAAAATCTGTAAATGCCACAATAGAAGCATCCCTAAATAATCTTGGATCATCAAAAAAAGAATATTTGGCGAAGATCGTTATAAAACTTCTATTGCGATAGCTAAATATTTCTTTAAAAGTCCTAGCATTGCTATTCTAAGTTACGGAAATGATTTCCCTGATGGCCTTTGCGGGGGAATTCTAGCAGATCGAAGAGGCGGCCCATTACTGCTTATAGATGAGAATAATATCGAATATGCTAAGCAATATGTGAAAGATAATTCTATAAAGGAATCAATCATACTAGGAGGGAATAGATTGATTTCTGATGCCATGGCAAGCTATATAGTTAAATAAAAACCTGTAAAGTTGTCAAATTATTCTTTACACCCTCCATTTATAGTATAATATAGGCAAACATAGTTGTCCTGATTATTGAAAGGAGTCTATCATGGAACTAAAGCCTATAATGGAACTGGCGAGCAGTCACCAGAAAACAATTTTAATGATATTTGTTTTCTTTCTGCTTATTTCAGTACTGAATTTAATCAGCATGATTTTTAGCTAGCAAGACAAGTAAGTCACTAAATCCTGCATCAGCAATTCTAGTAATAACAAATGCCTTCCTAGCTATGGCCTCAACGCTTTTTATTAGCGCTTTGTGTCCTCTTTTTGGATACTTCTAAGACTTTATACGATAGCTTTGATTACCTCGTCTCAGGAATCCTTTTGCCAATTACAATAGTGATAGATGTGCTAGGAATAATTGGGATTTTTGTGCTTGCGTTTGTGGTCATCCACTACAGAAGGAAGGTATAGAACTTATAAATTTGAGCATGTAAAAAGAGCAGGGACATAAGTTCCTGCTCTATTTATTATCTTATACGAGCTCCAAGAAAACTACTTCAGCACCATCGCCACGGCGAGGTCCTAGCTTTAGGATTCTTGTGTATCCACCGTTACGCTCAGCGTACTTAGGTGCGATCTCTTCGAAAAGATTATTGACTACTGTTTCGTCAAATATATATGCCAAAGCCTGTCTTCTGTTATGAAGATTGTCAGTCTTTGCCAAAGTGATAAGCTTTTCAGCAGTTTTTTTCTGGCTTCCTTAGCTCTACAATCAGTTGTCTGAATTCTGCCTTCTCTGAGTAGATCAGTTACAAGGTTTCTCAGCATTGCTTTTCTGTGAGCTGTAGGCCTGCCTAGTTTTCTATATCCTGGCATATCCTTCTCTCCTTATAATTCTTTTCTATTCTTCGCTTGGTCTAAGTGAAAGTCCAAGCTCAGCTAATTTTGCTTTTAACTTCGTCGAGTGACTTCTTACCGAGATTTCTGACTTTCATCATCTCTTCTTCGGTACGAGCTGTCAACTCTTCAACAGTATTGATCGATGCTCTCTTTAGGCAGTTGAACGAACGAACTGAAAGCTCAAGCTCTTCGATAGTCATCTCCAAAGCTTTTTCCTTCTGATCTTCTTCCTTCTCTACCATGATTTCAAGATCATCTGCAGCATCATCAAGCTTTTACGAACAAATTGAGGTGCTCCTGCATAATCTTTTGCACCTATTGATACACCTTCCTCTGGTGAGATTGAACCATCTGTCCAAATCTCTAGGATAAGTCTATCAAAGTCTGTAACCTGCCCTACTCTTGTATTCTCTACTGTGTAGTTTACTCTTCTTACCGGAGTAAAAATTGAGTCAACCGGAATCACTGAAATCGGTGTGCTCTCATCCTTATTCTGCTCTGCTGGAACATAACCTCTGCCTCTAGCAAGGTTTATTTCCATAACCAAAGTAGCATTTTTCTTCGAGTGTAGCAATGTGCAATTCAGGGTTAAATATCTCTAGCTCTGAATCTCCGATTATGTCTGCTGCTGTAACCTCCTTAGGTCCAACTGCATTTATAATTACACGCTTGCTGTCATCACCGCTTAGCCTTAATGCCAGCTTCTTGAGGTTGAGTATGATTTCAGTAACATCTTCTTTGACGCCTGGAATCGTCGAAAACTCGTGTAGAATTCCATCGATTTTAATCGATGTTACAGCTGCGCCTGGAAGTGAGCTGAGAAGAATTCTTCTCATGCTGTTTCCAAGTGTTATTCCGTATCCTCTTTCTAGAGGTTCAACAACGAATTTGCCGTATGTACCATCCTCGCTGACTGTCTTTGATATTGTCGGTTTTTCGATTTCTATCATTGAAAACCCTCCTTTTCATCCAATCAATAATAGCGACTGTAATATAGTTTCTATTATTTGGAGTACAACTCGACGATTAAACGCTCTTCGATAGGTGTGTCAATCTGATCTCTAGTTGGATCAGCTAGAACTTTACCCTCTAGCTTGTCTCTATCTACTGAAAGCCAAGCTGGAACACCAACCTGCATCTCTTTGATTTCCTTAAACTTAGGAGAGCTCTGGCTCTTTTTCCTTTACCTTGATTACGTCTCCAGCCTTTTACGATGTATGAAGGAATGTTTACCTTCTTACCGTTTACTGTAAAGTGGCTGTGAACTACAAGCTGTCTTGCTTCTCTACGTGTTGTAGCAAGTCCCATTCTGAAAACAACGTTGTCAAGTCTTTCCTCTAGCATGATAAGAAGGTTTTCACCTGTGATACCCTTCTTTGATGCAGCCTTCTTGAACGCTGTTCTGAACTGTCTTTCTAGAACTCCGTAGATAAACTTTGCTCTCTGCTTTTCACGAAGCTGAAGTCCATATTCACTCATCTTCTTGAAACTCTGCTGAGGCTTTCTATTGGATTCTTTGTAGATACCCATGTGGCTTGGATCCAACTGAAGAGATCTACATCTCTTTAGGATCGGGTCTTTATTTACTGCCATTTTCTTTGCTCCTCCCTTCTGCTATACTCTTCTTCTCTTTGGCGGTCTGCAACCGTTATGAGGAATAGGTGTAATATCTTTGATCAATGTGATCTCAAGACCAGCAGCCTGGAGTGCTCTAATAGCAGCTTCTCTACCTGCGCCTGGTCCCTTAACGTAAACTTCAACAGTCTTAAGTCCGTGCTCAAGAGCTGCCTTTGTTGCAGTCTCAGCTGCACTCTGTGCTGCAAACGGTGTTGATTTTCTTGAACCCTTAAATCCAAGTGATCCTGCGCTTGACCATGACAGAGCGTTTCCGTCCATATCTGTAAGTGTCACCAAAGTATTGTTAAAGGTGGACTGGATATGAGCCTGGCCTTTTTCAACGTGCTTACGGTCTTTTCTCTTTTTTCTTACTGTTTTTCTTTACAGCTTTAGCCATTTTTATCCTACCTCCTTCTTACTTTTTCTTTCTGCTTACAGTCCTCTTAGGACCCTTACGCGTTCTAGCATTAGTTTTTGTTTTCTGACCTCTAACAGGAAGACCTCTTCTGTGTCTGATTCCTCTGTAGCTTCCGATTTCCATGAGTCTCTTAATGTTTAGAGACACCTCTCTTCTTAGGTCACCTTCTACTGCATAATCTGCTTCGATGATTTTTCTGATTCTACCAGCTTCATCTTCAGTCAGATCTTTGACTCTAGTATCTGGATTGATTTCAGCCTTTGCAAGAATGTCTTTAGCTGTATGCTTTCCGATACCATAGATATAGGTTAGACCGATTTCTACCCTTTTTTTCTCTTGGTAAGTCTACACCGGCTATACGAGCCATACGTTTCCTCCTTCTCCTATCTTCCGTCACCTTGCCGGGGGTGATATAGACAGGCGATGTACAATAAATAAATTTTTTTACAGATAGCGGCCCGGTCTCGCTACCCAATTATTAACTTTTATTTAGCCTTGCTTCTGCTTATGCTTTGGATTTTTCGCAAATAACCATCACTTTGCCATTTCTCTTAATGACTTTTGCATTTTTTTCGCAGATTGGCTTTTACTGATGCTCTTACTTTCATTTTTTTCCTCCTCATCTACCTTTGATTCTCTCTGTATGTCAAAGGCTGGGCCTATTTATCACGCCATACAATACGTCCGCGAGTTAGGGTCATAAGGTGATAGCTCAACCTTTACCTTGTCTCCCGGGAGAATCCTAATGTAGTTCATGCGGATCTTACCCGATATATGCGCAAGAACCTCAAATCCGTTCTCAAGCTTTATCTTGAACATTGCATTAGGCTGTGCATCTACAACAGTGCCCATTGCTTCTATGGTGTCTTTTTTTCGCCATATCCTCTACACCTCTTCTTCGACTAAAGTTAGCACTTCCGGCCCATTCTCAGTAATTGCTACCGTGTTTTTCGTAATGAGCTGAAAGCTTTCCGTCAGCAGTTACTGCCGTCCAATTATTCAACAGTGTTTCTGTTTCGTATGTTCCGACCGCTACCATCGGTTCAATTGCTAGGACCATACCTTCTACAAGTCTTGGACCACGTCCAGCCTTTCCGTAGTTAGGTATCTGTGGATCCTCATGCAATTCTCTTCCGACTCCGTGTCCAACAAAGTCTCGGATTACTGAAAACCCTTCCTTCTCGGCCTTCGCCTGCACTGCATGCGAAATGTCTGAAAGTCGGTTTCCTACCTTGGCAAACTCTATTCCCGCAAAGAAGCTATCTCTTGTCGCATCTATAAGACGCTGTGCTTCCTCGCTGATTTTGCCTACAGGATATGTTCTTGCGGCATCGCTTGTATATCCTTTGTATGTCGCGCCAACATCGATGCTGACTATGTCACCCTCTTGAAGAATTCTCTCGCGATCCGGAATTCCGTGCACAATCTCTTCGTTGAGCGATACGCACACATTTCCCGGGAATCCACCGTAACCCTTGAAGGTCGGTGTCATTCCGTGCTGCTTTATAAATTCGGCACAGAAGTTATCGATTTCCCATGTGCTTATTCCCGGCTTTATGAACCCAGCAAGCTTGTTTAGTAGCTCGCCTGTAACCCTGCAAGGAACACGCAACAATTCAATTTCTTCTTTGGATTTGATTACTATCATGACTATTCACCTAAAACTTCTACGATTTCAGCAAAAACACTGATCAAGAGGTGTTGAGCCATCTAGCGTAGTAATGTTGTTAGCCTTTGTGTAATAATCAATAAGCGGCATAGTCTGTTCTTTGTAAACGGTAATTCTGTTCTTTACCGTTTCTTCCGTATCGTCAGCTCTCTGCACTAGCTCTCCTCCGCATCTATCGCAGATTCCTTCTACCTTTGGCGGGATGTTGACTACGTGGAAGCTTGCTCCGCACTGCTTGCAAACACGTCTTCCTGTGAGTCTGAAGATAAGCAAAGTCATCTTCTACCTCTAGATTGATAACGTGATCAATCTTTCCATCGTGTGCCTGCATGAATTCATCAAGCTTTTTCTGCCTGATAAACCGTGCGAGGAAAACCGTCAAGAAGGAAGCCCTTCTTGCAGTCGTCTCTCAGCAATCTGTCCGTGGCGATTTCAATTACTAAATCGTCTGGAACAAGTTCGCCTTTATTCATGTATTCTTGAGCTTTCTTACCGAGCTCAGTTTGCCTCTTAATATTGTCGCGGAAGATGTCACCCGTTGAAATGTGGGAATTCCATACTTTTCAACAATGCGTACTGCCTGAGTTCCCTTTCCTGCGCCTGGAGGCCCTAATAGAATTGTTCTCAGCAATTTTCTAACTCCTTCTATTTAAGGAATCCTTTGTAATTCCTCATTACCATCTGATTTTCTAACTGTCTCATTACATCTATTGCAACTCCGACTACGATTAGTAGCGAGGTTCCGCCAAAACGAATGTTTAGACCGGTATACTGGCTGATCAGCGTTGGCAATGTAGCTATTATAGCAAGGAACAGTGCTCCTACTATAGAAATTCTACCCATCACTTTCGCAAGATACTCAATTGTAGCCTTACCAGGTCTAATGCCCGGGAATGAAACCACCGTTTGATTTCATGTTCTGTGCAACTTCGATTGGGTTAAAAGCTTATTGTTGTATAGAAATAGTTAAATGCTATGATCAAAATGATATTGAATATAGCGTACACCCATACACCAGGACTTCCACTTGGTGATAGCCACTTCGTTACGAATGCAGTGAAGCCTGAATCCGACTTTTAGGAAGTAGGTAATTGTAAGTGGAAATTGCAGCAGTGATACTGCGAAAATTACAGGAATTACACCTGCCTGGTTTACCTTTAGCGGAATATGTGTTGACTGACCGCCGTACATCTTTCTACCTACTACACGCTTTGCATACTGTACTGGAATTCTTCTTGTACCCTGCTGGATAAAGATTACTCCTACAACTACTAGTAGTGCAAATGCGATGAATAGGATTAGTGTGATGATGTTTATAGCGCCTTCCTTATACTGAAGAGCGATACTGCGAACATCTGAAGGGATTCTCGCAACGATTCCAGCAAAGATTAGAATTGAGATTCCGTTTCCAATACCGTTTTCGTTAATCTGCTCTCCAAGCCACATCAGGAAGGCTGTTCCTGCTGTTAGCACTAATATTATTACTACAAAGCTGAACCAAGTCTGGTCAACTACCGCACGTCTGAATAGACCTATTGTCAATCCGAACGCTTGGATGAGAGCGAGGCCCACAGTCATGTAGCGAGTTATTGTCGCCATCTTCTTGCGTCCCTCGTTGCCCTCTTTTGCTAGCCTTTCAAAGTACGGAAATGCTACTGTTAGTAGCTGTACTATGATGGAAGCTGTTACATATGGTGTGATACTTAATGCGAAGATAGTAAAGTTACTGAAAGATCCTCCGGAGAACAGGTCGAACAGGTCGAATAATCCGCCCTGGTTCTTGAACATGCTCGCTAGCTGAGTTCTATCGATTCCTGGAACTGGTATGTGTGAGCCAACACAAAAGATAACTAACATCATTACAGTAAATAGAATCTTAGCTCTCATTTCCGGAACTTTAAATGCCTGCTTTACGGTCTTTAGCATATCCATATCAGATCACCTCTGCCTTTCCTCCAGCAGCGTTGATTTTTTCAGCAGCAGTCTTTGTGAACTTAACTGCCTTTACTGTGAGTGCTCTATCGAGCTCACCATCACCAAGGATCTTAACTCCATCGATAACCTGCTTAACAAGTCCAACTTCTCTTAGAAGCTCTGGAGTAACCTCAGTGTTTGCCTCAAATCTGTTTAGATCACCAACATTAACTGTAGCGTATTCCTTCGCCCACTTATTGTTGAAGCCTCTCTTTGGCAATCTTCTATATAGTGGCATCTGTCCACCCTCGAATCCGAGTCTAACTCCGCCACCACTTCTTGAATTCTGGCCGTTCATACCTCTACCAGCAGTCTTACCCTGTCCAGTAGCAGTTCCTCTGCCCTTTCTCTTGCGGCTGTGTGTTGAGCCAGCAGGAGCTTTTTAGTTCATGCAGTTTCATTAGCTTGCACCTCCTATCCTACAGTTCTTCGACAGTAACAAGATGAGTTACTTTTGCGATAGCACCACGAGTCTGAGGTGTATCTGCCAATTCGACTGAATGATGCAACTTTCTAAGTCCTAAGGCCTTTACAACCTTCTTATGCTTAGGAATAGCGCCAATAGTACTCTTTGTTAAAGTAATTTTCAACATTTTTGCCATTTCGCTGCCTCCTAACCCAATATTTCTTCAGGCGTCTTGCCTCTTAGCTTTGCAACCTTCTCAACTGTAAGCATTCCCTTAAGACCTTCGAGTGTTGCAAGAGCCATGTTTCCTGTGTTACTTGAGCCAAGTGACTTAGCTCTTACGTCCTGAATACCAGCTGATTCTAGTACAGTTCTTACTGATGAACCAGCGATAACTCCAGTACCCTGTGCAGCTGGCATGATTAGTACTCTGCCTGCTCCAAAGATACCTAGGTTTCTATGTGGTATCGTTGTTCCTACGATTGGAACATATATTAGTTTCTTCTTAGCATCTTCTGTAGCTTTTCTTACGGCTTCAGGAATTTCCTGCGCTTTTCCGAGTCCTACGCCGACATGACCTGCTTTGTCGCCTACAACAACGGTAACGCTGAATCTCATATTTCTGCCGCCCTTAACAGTCTTAGCAACACGTCTGATATTAACGATGTTTTCTGTTAACTCGAGCTTTGATGCATCAATAGTGTTACGCATTATCTTTCCTCCTCCGTTAGAATTTCAGTCCGCCTTCGCGGGCACCATCAGCTAGTTCTTTGACTCTGCCGTGATATAGGAATCCGCTTCTGTCAAAAGAAACAACTTCTATACCCTTAGCCACAGCCTTCTTAGCTACTGCTTCACCAACTTTTTTAGCAGCCTCTTTGTTGCCGCCATATCCGATTTCAGAAGCAATATCCTTGTCAAGTGAAGATGCTGATACAAGTGTTACCTTGTTAACATCATCGATAATCTGGCAAGAGATATTCTTGTTTGATCTAAAAACGCAAAGTCTTGGTCTTTCAGGAGTTCCGGTTAAATTTTTTCTGACGCGTGCGTGTCTTTTAACACGTCTGTCATTTCTGCTCATCTGTGCCATTCTACTTCACTCCTTTCTTACTTAGAACCTGTCTTGCCTTCTTTACGACGGATAACTTCATCATCGTATCTGATTCCCTTGCCCTTATATGGTTCAGGTGCTCTCCACGCTCTGATCTTCGCCGAATAGTTTCCTACAAGACCCTTGTCTATACCTTTAACTACAACTGTAGTAACGTCCTCTGCAATGGTTTCGATTCCATCAGGATCTGTCATTACTACTGGATGAGAGTAGCCAAGATTCATTACCAAATCCTTACCCTTCTTCTCAACCTTGTATCCTACGCCCTTGAAGATAAGCTTCTTCTGGAAGCCCTTTGTAACACCTTCAACCATGTTGTTTACAAGTGCTCTTGCAAGACCGTGCTGTTCTCTGTGACTTCTGTGGTCACTATTTCTTGTGAATACAATCTCGTTGTCCTTCACTTCGATATTAATATCTGCGCTTAGCTGTTCCTGTAGCTGACCTAGCGGTCCCTTTACAGTGATAACATGATTGTCATCAACCTTAACTTCTACACCGGCTGGGAGTGCAACAGGATTCTTTCCTATTCTTGACATACTGTTTACCTCCTACCAAACATAGCAAATAACTTCGCCGCCAACGCCTAGCTTTCTAGCTTCCTTATCGCTGATGATTCCCTTTGATGTTGAGATGATAGCGATACCGAGTCCACCAAGAACGCTTGGAACCTCGTTAGCCTTAGCATAAACCTTAAGGCCTGGCTTTGAAATCTTCTTGATTCCGTTGATAACTTTTTCTTTGCCGGCGCCGTACTTCATCTGTACCTTGATTACGCCCTGCTTGTTGTCTTCTATGACTTCGAATCCGCCAATGAATCCTTCGTTTAGTAGAATTTCAGCAATTGATTTCTTCATGTTTGATGCTGGAATTTCAACACTTGCGTGACCTACTGTATTGGCATTTCTGATTCTTGTCAGCATATCCGCGATTGGATCTGTCATTGTCATTACAATATTCTCCTTCCTCTTGCACAGTTTCCCTCTTGGGACTTGTGCATTAGTTCTGCCTCAGTTTACCAGCTTGCTTTCTTTACGCCAGGAATTTCTCCCTTGTATGCAAGCTCTCTGAAACAAATACGGCATATTCCATATTTCTTCAACACTGAGTGTGGTCTTCCACAGATGTTGCATCTTGTGTAAGCACGTGTTGAATATTTAGGCTTTCTCTGCTGTTTGACTTTAAGAGCTGTCTTAGCCATAATAACCTCCTACTTCTCAAACGGCATTCCGAGAAGTTCAAGAAGCGCTGCAGCTTCCTCATCTGTCTTAGCCGTTGTTGTGAATACGATGTTCATTCCCTTTACAGTTTCAACATCATCATAGTTGATTTCTGGGAATATAAGCTGCTCTTTGATACCCATGGAGTAGTTTCCACGTCCATCAAATGAGTTCTTGCTTACACCCTTAAAGTCTCTTACTCTTGGAAGAGAGATGTTGAAGAACTTATCAGCGAACACATACATGTTGTCGCCTCTAAGTGTAACCTTTGCTCCAACTGGCATTCCCTGTCTAACCTTGAAGTTCGCGATTGACTTCTTAGCCTTTGTAACAACAGGTCTCTGTCCACTGATTAGGGCTAGCTCCTGGATTGCAGATTCCATAATCTTTGAATTTTCTTTTGCTTCACCAAGTCCCATGTTGATTGTAATCTTTACAAGCTTTGGTACTTCGTTGACATTTGCATAGTTGAACTTATCTTTAAGTGCTGTGAATACATCACTCTTATATGTTTCTCTTAGTCTTGCTGTCATTATGCTCTCCTCCTTTCTTAGTCGATTTCTTTACCAGTTTTTCTGTCGACTCTGACCTTCTTGTCTCCGTCAACCTTATAACCGATCTTTACAGCCTTCTTGGCTTTTGTATCATAGTACATTACATTTGATGCATCGATTGGACCTTCAACGTGTCTAATCTCTGCAGGTGCTGTACGTGTCTGCTTCTGATGCTTTGTCTGTACATTAACGCCTTCAACAACTACGCGGTTCTGCTTAGGAAATACCTTGCTTACCTTGCCTGTCGCGCCCTTGTCTTTACCAGCGATGACAATAACTGTATCATCTTTCTTGATGCGCATTCCAGTCACCTCCTATAGTACTTCTGGTGCTAGAGATACGATCTTCATGAATCCGTTTTCACGAAGCTCTCTAGCTACAGGTCCGAAAATACGCGTTCCAACTGGAGTCTTATCAAGCTTATCTTTGATGATTACAGCTGCATTCTGGTCAAACTTTACATAGCTGCCGTCTGCTCTTCTCGCACCCTTTTTGGTTCTAACTACTACTGCCTTAACAACGTCACCCTTCTTGACAACGCCGCCTGGTGTGGCATCCTTAACAGCGCAAACGATTACGTCTCCGATATTTGCATAACGACGACTTGTTCCGCCTAGGATTCTGATGCACAGTAACTCCTTTGCACCTGAATTATCAGCCACTTTTTAATCTTGTTTCTGTCTGAATCATTACTTGGTGCCTCCTTACTTAGCTTTTTTTCAACAATGTTGACAAGTCTCCATCTCTTATCTCTTGAAAGAGGTCTTGTCTCCATAATTCTTATTCTATCGCCGATGCCAGATTCATTATTTTCATCATGAACCTTGACCTTCTTAGTTCTCTTTACAGACTTGCCATAAAGGGAGTGCTTTTACGAGGTCTTCTATCGCAACTACGACAGTTTTATCCATCTTATCGCTGACTACAACGCCAACTTTGGTTTTTTTCTTCTGTTTCTTTCTGCTGCCATTTTTCAGATCCTCCTTTCCTATGCCTGAGCTTTATCAAGCTCTTTTTCCCTGATTATGGTTTTTAACTCTTGCGATGTTTCTCTTAACTTCTCTCATTCTTAGAGGATTTTTCTAGCTGTCCGGTGACATGCTGGAACCTAAGATTGAAAAAGTTCTTGTTTCATTTTGTCGAGCTCAGCTCTGAGTTCAACATCTGTCATCTCTCTGATTTTATTTAGTTCCATTATGCTTCACCACCCTTTGCTAAACTCTCTTTAGCAACAAATTTTTGACTTAACCGGCAGCTTGTGCATTGCAAGTCTCATAGCTTCTCTAGCCTGAGCCTCTGTAACCTCGGCAATTTCAAACATTACTCTGCCTGGCTTAACAACTGCAACCCAGTATTCAGGAGCACCTTTACCGGAACCCATTCGAACTTCTGCTGGTTTCTTTGTTACTGACTTATGTGGGAATATATTAATGTAAACCTTACCACCTCTTTTGATAGATCTTGTCATAGCGATACGAGCAGCCTCTATCTGGTTAGAAGTGATCCAGCCACATTCTGTTGCAACAAGACCGTACTCACCGTAGGCAATCTTATTACCCTTGGTAGCAACGCCCTTCATTCTACCTCTGTGAACTCTTCTATGCTTAACGCGTTTTGGCATTAACATGGCTTAGTTCCTCCTTCCTTCTATTCTTCAGTCTGCGGAGCTTCCTCAACCTGTGGTGCCTCTGCTTCTACTGCAGGAGCTGGCTTTGGCGCTCTAATTCTCTTGTTTGCAGCCTTTGGAATTGATGGCTTTCCATCACGGCTGTTTCTATCGTTTCTTTCACGACGGTTATTGTTCTTGCGACGATCTCCATCTCTTCTGTCGCGTCTGTTACCCTTGCGCTCAGTCTTCTCACGCTTTTCTTCACGAATTGCGCTCTGAAGGCCCTTGTCTAGGATTTCGCCGTGGTTAATCCAAACCTTAACACCGATCTTACCATATGTTGTGTCTGCTTCAGCAAATCCGTAATCGATGTCAGCTCTGATTGTGTGTAGTGGAACGTTACCCTCTGCGTACTTCTCGCTTCTAGCGATTTCTGCACCACCAAGTCTTCCTGAGCAAAGAATTTTAATTCCCTTTGCGTTAGCCTTCATGGTTCTCTGCATAGCCTGCTTCATAGCTCTTCTGAAAGAAACACGTCTCTCTAGTGCCTGAGCAACACTCTCTGCAGTTAGCTGTGCATCAAGCTCAGCTCTTCTTACCTCTACGATAGAGATGTCTACATCCTTACCTACTAGCTTAACAAGTGCAGCCTTGAGTTCGTCGATTCCGCTTCCCTCTCTTCCTATTACCATACCAGGGCGAGCAGTAAGAACAATTACCTTTACCTTGTTCTCTGCGGCTCTTTCGATGACAACCTTTGAAACGCCTGCTGCATAAAGCTTTTTCTTTACGAATGATCTGATTTTATTATCTTCAACAAGCATATCAGCAAAGTTTGCTTTGCCGGCATACCATTTTGAATCCCAGTCTTTGATTACGCCCACTCTTAGGCCGTGTGGACTAACTTTCTGACCCATTCATGAACCTCCTATTCTTCGCCTTTTTTTCCTTTAGAGTTACACTTACATGGCTCGATCTCTTTAGGATCATTGACGCTCTGCCCTGAGCTCCTGCTCTCCATCTCTTCATTGTTGGACCCTGATTGATCTTAATCTCTGCAACATATAGATTGTCGCGGTCCATGTCAAAGTTGTTCTCTGCGTTCGCTGCCGCTGATAGAGCAACCTTCTCGACGATTTCGGAACCCTTGCCAGGAGTGAACTTGAGGATAGTCAATGCCTCGTTCAAGTCTTTGCCTCTTACCAAGTCAGCAACAGGCTTTTAGCTTGATAGGAGACATTCTTACATATTTTGCAATTGCTTTTTGCTTCCATTTGATTATCTCCTTTTCTTATCTAACCTTAGATGATTTATCTGCGGCATGACCCTTGTATGTTCTTGTCGGAGCAAATTCTCCGAGCTTGTGGCCTACCATGTCTTCTGTGATATATACAGGAACATGTTTTCTGCCGTCGTGTACCGCGATAGTGTGACCTATCATCTGCGGAAATATGGTCGATGATCTTGACCAAGTCTTTAGGACTTTCTTGTCGTTAGCTGCGTTCATAGCCTCGATAGCCTTAAGCAACTTCGGTGCGACGAAAGGGCCTTTTTGATCGATCTGCTCATTGTCTATGCTCCTTCCTTATTTCTCATTTCTTCTCTTAACAATATACTGGTTAGATGGCTTGTTCTTCTTCCTTGTCTTGTAACCAAGAGTTGGCTTACCCCAAGGAGTAACTGGGCTCTTACGTCCGATTGGCGAACGGCCCTCACCACCACCGTGTGGGTGATCATTAGGGTTCATTACAGATCCTCTTACGTGAGGTCTTCTGCCCATATGTCTTACCTTACCAGCCTTACCGATCTGGATGTTAGCGTGATCTTCGTTACCAACTTCGCCGATTGTAGCTCTGCAGTTGATAAGAACCTTTCTAACTTCTCCGGATGGTAGTCTTACCTGTGCGTACTTGTCTTCCTTAGCCATTAGCTGAGCGCCATTTCCTGCTGATCTAGCAATCTGTGCGCCCTTACCAGGCTTCATCTCGATACAGTGGATAACTGTACCTACAGGGATGTTTGCGATTGGAAGTGCATTTCCGACTTTGATATCGGCCTCTGGACCTGAGAAGATCTTATCTCCTACCTTTAGTCCGCTTGGTGCGATGATGTATCTCTTCTCACCGTCTGCGTATACTATCAAAGCGATATTTGCAGTTCTGTTAGGGTCGTACTCGATAGTAGCAACTCTTCCTGCGATATCATCCTTGTTTCTCTTAAAAATCTATGATTCTGTACTTAGCTTTAGCTCCGCCACCTCTGTGTCTTACAGTAATCTTACCTCTTGAGTTTCTTCCTGCGTGCTTCTTAAGAGCAACTGTAAGTGACTTTTTCCGGCTTGGATGCTGTGATTTCCTCAAAAGTTGAAACCGTCATTCCTCTCAAGCCAGGAGAGGTCGGATTATATTTTCTGATTCCCATATTATGCCTACCTCCTATTACAAGCTCTGGAAGAATTCGATTTCTTTGCTATCAGCAGTTAGCGTTACGATTGCCTTCTTATAAGCTGCTCTTCTGCCTTCGGTTCTTCCCATTCTCTTGAGTTTTTCCGTCCATGTTCATAACATTGACTTTCTTAACTTCTACACCAAAGATTTCTTCAACTGCCTGCTTAACTTCTGTCTTGTTAGCATCAACAGCAACTTTGAATGTGTATTTCTTGTCCGGTGCAATATCCATGCTTCTCTCTGAGATTACCGGCTTGATTATTACGTCGTATGGAGTTTTTCATTATTTATATACCTCCTCGATCTTTGCAACTGCATCCTTTGTTAGAATGAGGCTACCGTGATTTACGATTTCATAAACGTTCATCGTATTTGCTAGAACCGTTCTAACTCCAGGGATGTTTGCAGCAGACTTTACAACATTGTCGTCCTTCTCTGCTGTTACGATAAGTGCCTTCTTGCCAGCCTTGACATTTGATAGCACCTTTACCATCTCTTTTGTCTTTGGTTCGTTCATCTTTAGTTCATCTAGAACGATTAAATCATTGTCAGCAACCTTAGCTGAAAGAACTGACTTGAGAGCCAATCTCTTTAGCTTCTTAGGAACTGCATATCTGTAATCCCTTGGCTTTGGAGCGAATACGATACCGCCTCCGATCTGTGAAGGATCTGTGCTGCTTCCCTGTCTGTGACGTCCTGTTCCCTTCTGTCTGAAAGGCTTTCTGCCGCCGCCTCTGACTTCTGATCTTGTCTTTGCAGACTGTGTGCCCTGTCTCTGGTTTGCTAGGTAGTTAACTACTACTGCATGCACAGCGCTTTCATTAGGCTCGATAGCGAAGATTTCATCTCTAAGCTCTAGAGTTCCTGCTTCCTTGCCTTCCATGTTGAGCATTGTTACTTTAGCCATTGTGTGCTTCCTCCTTTCCTACGGTCCTATTTGTCCTGACCCTTGACAGCGTAGCGAACTCTTACGAGGCTTCCCTTGCCGCCTGGAACCGCACCCTTGACCAGTAGAAGGTTCCTGTCAGTGTCGATCTTTACTAGTTCGACATTCTGTACTGTAACTGTTTCGCGTCCCATTCTTCCTGGGGATTTATTTCCCTTGAAGACTCTTGACGGATAAGTAGCACCGGCTAAAGCACCAGCCAATCTCTTGTGTTTGGAACCATGAGTCATAGGACCTCTGTGATGTCCATGTCTCTTGATGTTACCCTGTGTACCCTTACCTTTTGATGTTCCGGTAACGTCTACCTTCTTGCCAGCCTCAAAATCAGCAACTGTGATTTCCTGACCTAGCTCGTAGCTCTCACCTTCTTCGATAGCAAACTCTGCAAGATACTTCTTAAGTGGTGAACCACTCTTAGCGAAGTGACCTGTTAGAGGCTTGTTAACTCTATGAGCAAGTGTATCCTCATAGCCAACCTGCACTGCATTGTAGCCATCTGTCTCGACAGTCTTGATCTGAGTTACTACCTCAGGACCTGCCTGGATAACGGTAACAGGAACAACTTCTCCTGTCTCCGCGAAAAATCTGTGTCATGCCGATTTTCTTTCCTAAAATTGTTTTCATATCTTTCCTCCGATTCTTACATTGGACCGCACTTATGTGCGTTCTTCTAAGGGAGTGTCCCTTACTTGTTAATTGTTACAGCTTGATTTCTACATCAACGCCAGCTGGAAGATCGATTCTTGTAAGTGCATCAGCCGTCTGTGGTGTTGCATTTGTGATTACGATCAAACGCTTGTGTGTTCTCTGCTCAAACTGCTCTCTGCTGTCCTTATACTTGTGAACAGCTCTTAGGATTGTTACAACTTCCTTCTCTGTTGGAAGTGGAATTGGTCCTGATACATCAGCACCTGTTTTTCTTTGCTGTCTCTACAAGTTTTTGCAGCTGATCTGTCAAGCAAAAGCATGATCATATGCTTTTAGCCTGATTCTGATTTTCTGAAGTTCGCTCATTTTTTCCTCCTGTTTTCTTTTGTACTGTTTTCGCTATGCTTGTACAAGGTGTTCTAACGCCGGTTTTTCCAAGGCGTACAATCTTTTTGCTTACTTTATACACGCCTCCGTGCGTTTGTTTTAGTTTTTACGCAAATCAAATCGGCGAACGCCCTCGCCCCCTTCTTGAGGGGACATTTCTCAGCAGAAATTACCTGATAGCTCAGCAACTTCCTGCATCTTCGCCCAAAAGCAAGCCATATCATTGTATTATACTTTGATGCAAATTACAAGTCTTTTTTTGAAAAAGTTTCAGCTATTTTTTATTATTTTTCTATAACCTAAATCTCGTATTTTCAATGCTTAGAAGTTTTGTTTTATGTCCACGCATACTGGTGTTTGTTTTATGCCTGTATATATCCGTTTTTGACTAACTCCTTATTTGAATAAATTTATTTTTTTCCCTAGATTATCATCTTTTGACATCTACATATAAAAGGTATTAAAAATACATCTATATTATATGTAGCTTTTTACGCAGCATTAGTCTGCTTTTTTTATTTGAGGAATATATATGGAAACTTTATTCGACAGTATTTCGAGCTTCAACCAACCACTTGCGGTAAGGGTTAGACCAAGGAACCTAGACGATTTCTTCGGGCAGAAGCATTTGATAGGAAGAGGAAAGATTTTGAGAAAGATGCTTGAGCAGGAGCAGATGTCATCGATTATATTTTGGGGACCTCCAGGCGTTGGAAAGACAACTTTGGCAAACATCATCGCTAAACAGTCTAACGCTAGGTTCATAACTTTTTCTGCCGTGACATCGGGCATCAAAGATGTTAGAGCTGTAATGCAGGAGGCCGAGGAGAGCAGACACTTCGGCCAGAGGACTCTCGTTTTCATAGATGAGATCCACAGATTCAACAAAGCCCAGCAGGATGCATTTCTTCCTTTCGTAGAAAAGGGCTCCATCATTTTGATTGGTGCGACTACTGAGAACCCATCTTTTGAGATAAACTCCGCTCTACTTTCTAGGTGCAAGGTTTTTACGCTCAAGCAGCTTGAGACAGATGACATGATTGAGCTTCTAAGACATGCGGCAGAAGATCCTCGTGCCTTCCCAACAAAAAAAGATAAATATCTCGGATGACAATCTCAGCAAGATAGCCATTTACTCAAATGGAGATGCTAGGACGGCTCTGAACACTTTGGAGCTTGCGGTTCTAAATAGCGAGGACGTGAACGGAATCATAGATGTTTCTGATGACATCATGCAGGAGCTGATTGAGAAGAAGATGCTCTTTTACGATAAGACTGGCGAGGAGCACTATAACATTATATCCGCCCTGCATAAGTCTATGAGAAATAGCGATCCCGACGCAGCAATATACTGGATGAGCAGGATGCTCGATGGAGGAGAAGACCCTCTTTACATCGCAAGAAGGCTTATAAGATTTGCTTCAGAGGACATAGGCCTAGCCGATACACGCGCGCTTTCACTTACGATAGAGACATTTCAGGCCTGTCAGTTTCTCGGGCTTCCCGAGTGCGATGTCCATTTGACCGAAGCAGTTATCTACCTTTCTCTCGCCCCTAAGTCGAATGCTGTTTACGAGGCAAGAATGGCTGTTTTAAAGGATGTAAAGGATAGTAGGAACGAGCCCGTTCCTCTTCAGCTTCGCAACGCTACAACAAAGCTAATGAAGAACATCGGCTATGGTGAAGGCTATAAATATGCTCACTCATACGGCGAAAAAACCACAAATATGCAGACCATGCCAGATAATCTAGTAGGACAGACTTATTATCATCCATCAAAGGAAGGCAACGAGCTCAGGTTCAAAGAGCGACTTGAGTATCTAAGAAAACTTAAGAAAAATCTCAAGTAATAGAAACAGAACAAACAATAAAAGAGGCTATCCTGCATTTGCAAGATAGCCCTTCTATTAAGCTATTTGTTGAATTTCTCTTCTATTTCCTTTGCGACTTCCTCAGTTGAATGGCAACCGTCACACGAGCATCCGCCTCCGCATCCGGAACAAGTGCTCTCTCCTTTAAGTTGACTTCTAATATTTCTTATTACAACTCGTCCGCTAAAGAATACGATGACGGCGAGTATTCCAATCGCAATTGCATATCCTAAATATGGAGACATATCTCACCATCCTTTCTTCTACCAGTACTCGGTAGAAATTTATTTTGCGTCTGCAGCCTCAACTGCAGTAACTGACTTGCTTGAGTGTTCTGGCTCTGCGCCCTTTCTCACTAGCAGATATACTATACCCGCAATTAACACTAGTGAAACGATAGGACCTACTCCGAAACCAAACTCTCCAGTTATGACACCACCAATATTGTATGCGATTAGAGATAGGCAATATGCCCATCCAGTTAGCCATCCGATTGCAGCCCATGTCCATTTACCGCTACCCATCTCACGCTTGATAGCACCGATAGCAGCAAAGCAAGGAGCGCATAATAGGTTAAATATTAGGAATGCCATTCCTGATGCACCACTATAATCCTTTGCTACATTTGCCCAAATCTGTTCACCATTATCTCCGAGTGCTTCCTTAGAGTCGTCGTAGTTATATAGCACACCAAATGTACCTACAACCTGTTCCTTAGCAACAAGACCTGTTACTGTAGCAACCGTTGGTTTCCATGATCCAAATCCTAGAGGTCTGAATATAGGTGCAACTGTATCACCAACGCTTGCAAGAAGCGATGCGTCCATAGGGTTAACCTCATCTAGGCTTATATGTCTCTTCTGAGCTAGTTCCTTCTGGTATTCAGCTGTTGCAACATCCTTGTCCTCGAACAAAGTGGCAACCTTACCGAACTTACCATTTACAAATCCGTAGCTCGTTAAGAACCATAGGATTATTGAAGCAATAAGGATAACTGATCCAGCTCTCTTAATAAATGAAAATGCACGATCAAATGCAGTACGAAGAATGTTCTTAACCGATGTGATGTGATAAGCTGGAAGCTCCATTACAAACGGTGCAGCATCTCCTGCAAAAGCCTTGAATTTCTTTAAAAATTATAGCTGATAGTATAATTGATATTATTCCAATGAAGTAAGCTGATACAGCAACGTAAGCTGAGCCATTGAATATAGCACCTGCGATAAGCGCTATCATAGGAAGCTTTGCTCCGCAAGGCATGAAGGTTGCAGTCATAACTGTTAGCTTACGGTCTCTTTCCTGCTCGATTGTACGTGAAGCCATAACGCCCGGTACACCGCAGCCTGTTGCAACCATGTAAGGGATAAAGCTCTTTCCTGAGAGTCCGAAGTGGCGGAAGATTCTATCCATAACGAAGGCTACACGAGACATGTATCCGATATCCTCAAGTATTGAGAGGAATAGGAACAGAACGAACATCTGCGGAATGAAGCCTAATACAGCTCCAACACCTGCGACGATTCCGTCATTTACTAGACCGAAGATCCAGCTTTTGTCTGAGATGCCAAGAGCTCCGAACAATGCTTCAAGGCCCTTAGGAACCCACTCCGCAAAGATTACATCGTTGGCATAGTCTGTCATCTTCTTACCAATTGAGATTTTCCAATCACCCATTGATATAGCATAGACAAAGAACATTATCAGAACAAATATAGGCAGACCAAAGATTCTGCTTGTAACGACCTTATCAATCTTATCAGATGTGGTCATATTATCCTTTGTTCTAATCTTATGAACTGAATCTGCTGTTATATTTGCAATGTATGAATATCTTTCATTTGTGATGATGCTCTCTGAATCATCGTCCTCAGCCGTCTCACATGCCACAGTAATCTGCTCGATTTCATCAGCCTTATCGCCAAGTGAAATAGATTCCATAACCTTAGGGTCTCTCTCGAAGATCTTGATTGCATACCAGCGCTCTAGCTCTTCAGGTACGATGCCCTTGATGTCAGCTTTAATCTTAGCAATAGTTTCTTCTATTGCATCAGCAAAGTTTCCATCCATGTTCACTAGCTTATGCTCTTCAGCAGCTTTAATTGCTAGCCCTGCAGCTTCATTGTGACCCTCTCCCCTAAGAGCACTAATCTCAATAACAGGGCAGCCTATGCTCTTACTGAGTGCATCTACATCGATAGTGTCACCATTCTTACGAACAAGGTCTATCATGTTGACAGCGATAACTACAGGAATACCAAGTTCAAGTAGCTGTGTTGTCAAATATAGGTTTCTCTCAATATTTGTACCATCAACGATGTTCAAAATCGCATCAGGTCTCTGTGTTACGAGATATTCTCTCGTAACAACCTCCTCCAATGTATATGGAGAAAGCGAATATATACCTGGAAGGTCCTGAATAACAACATCCTTGTTACCCTTATATTTACCTTCCTTCTTCTCTACTGTAACGCCTGGCCAGTTGCCGACGTACTGGTTTGCTCCAGTCAAAGCATTAAAAAGCGTTGTTTTACCACAGTTAGGGTTTCCAGCTAACGCAATTGTAATTGCCATTATTTACTCCTTTCGATTAAAAGTTTTGTCCTAGAATTATTCTTCTACTTCTATCATTGCTGCATCAGCTTTACGAATAGAAAGCTCATAGCTTCTTATGTTGAGCTCCATTGGATCGCCTAAAGGAGCTAGTTTTCTAACGTATATTTCTACTCCCTTTGTAATGCCCATGTCCATGATTCTTCTTTTAACTGAACCCTCACCATGAAGCTTTATTACCTTTGCGGTTTCGCCAACTGGTACATCGCGTAATGTTCTCATCATTTCCCTCCTTAAATTAAAGCGGATTTACCACTATTTTATTTGCCATTTCCTTAGTGATTGCTAGTTTGGAATCCTTAACCTTAACAATTAAGTTTCCGCTCTGCGCCTGTATAATATCAATCTGAGTTCCCTCTACAAAAACCCAAATCAGCCAGTCTCTGTTTGACCGCTGGCGCACCGCCGACCCTTACTACTACCACAGTTTTTCCTGTCTCGACCATACTTAGTGGCATATCACTCACCTCCACAATCTCTGAAAATCCATTTTTTTCGTTTACATCTTAGTTTATACTAACTAACTAGTATTTGTCAATGCTAACTAATACACAAAAATTTAAGGACCTCTAGCAATTTTTTTGATATGTACCCAGAATCCTGGACACATGTTATGAACTAAGCGGAACACATGGATGTTATCCTGTACCTTACAGGTGGCATCCATTTTGTTTTTTTCTTTGTATTCTTTCATTGTTGTAATAACTTATGTATTCATCTAGTGCTTTTGAAAAGCTCTCAAATGATTCATATTCTTTCTCGTAGCCGTAGTACATTTCATTCTTTAGACGTCCAAAGAATGTTTCCATAATGCAATTATCTATGCAATTGCCACGCCTAGACATTGATTGGATAATTCCTCTGTTTTTTTAGTTCTTGACGATAGTAATTATGTTGATATTGCCATCCTTGATCTGAATGAAATATTAATCCTGTAAGTGATTTGAACTTTTTAAATGCCATCTCTAACATTCTCTTGATTTGATTTAGGTTTGGACTCATCGATAAATCATATGAAATAACTTCGTTTGTGTACATGTCAATTATCGGAGAAAGATAACACTTTCCCCATGAAAAAGTTAAACTGAGATACATCAGTTGTCCACTTCTGAAGTGGTGCTGTCGCTGTAAAGTCCCTATCTATTATGTTTGGTGCTACTTTACCTACTTCGCCCTTGAATGAATGATATTTCTCTTTAGGTCTTTTGCCTTGCAATCCAAGGGAATGCATGATACGTTGTACTCTTTTGTGATTAACAATATTTCCACGTCTTAAGAGCTCTCTATACACTCTTCTTACACCATATCTACCTTTATGCTGTTCAAATATTTTCTTGATTTCTTCAGTGAGTTCAGCATTTCTAAAGCCTACAGTATCAACTTTACTGATTTCGTAGTAGTAAGTTGATTTAGGCATATTTAAACCTTTTAGTAGGTATTTTAATTGGTATCCTTCTTCTCTGAGCGCTTTGATGATTGCTGCTTTTTCGCCTTGAGTTGCGCAGCCCATCTTTCTTGTCTCAAGGCGATCCTTTTTTTTACTACTTCAATCTCAGCTTTCATTGCCGCAATTTCTGCTCTTAGTCTGATTAACTCTTCGCGTTCTGATTCAGTTAAAGGCTTGGGCTCAATCGTTTTCTTTTTCATATCAGGGTTATTGCTCTTGCGACCTTTCTGTTTATTCACAAGACCATTGTAACCCAATTCTTTGTATTTGCGAACCCATGTATATAGCATTCCATCGCTGATACCCGCAGAAATAGCAACTGACTTGTTGGATTGTCCTGCTAATACTTTAGCAACTAATTCATATTTCGCTTCAGGGGTCCACACTTTGTTACTACCTAAGTGCTTTAAAGCGTCTGGTCCATTTTGTTCTTCGATACGAACCCAGTATCGAATCATTTTACGAAATCTTGCCGTTTTTATCCTTTCTGGCGTTTCAGGCCAGATTCCTTGTCTATATAGCTCGATACACTCTAACTTATACTCATGACTGTAACGCATAAAAAAATACCCTCCTTACTGGGTGTCCAGTAAAGAGGGTACATATCATTTTTAACTTAACCGAGGTCCTTTTTATTAAAAATTTAGTTTGCATTAGAAGAGTTTTGATTCTACAGATTTAACCACGTATTCCTTGTCTTCTACAGCCTTCTTCAGAATATCATCGGAAACTTCCTTTGATAGCTTAACAACAGCTACACCCTTTTTTTGTGGTTAACATCTGCGTTCTTAACGCCATCCACTTCCTCCAAAAGCCTTCTTTACAGTAGCTTCACAGTGACCGCACATCATTCCTTCAATTTCCATCTTCTTTTTCATTTCACTTTCCTCCTCAATGAAATCGTTTGTATTATTGAATTTTATTTTTTTATCCTTTGAAGCGCTATGCACATCAAAGAGGTTTAATCTTAGCGCATTTGATACAACACAGAAACTTGATAGGCTCATTGCTAGTGCACCGAACATCGGGTTCATTGTCCATCCTGTCAAATGAATCCAAGCACCTGCCGCAAGCGGAATTCCTATTACATTATATATGAAAGCCCAGAATAGATTTTCATGTATGTTCCTTAATGTCGCTCTCGAAAGCCTTATAGCTGCAGACACATCGCTGAGCTTACTGTTCATCAAAACCACATCGGCTGCATCTATAGCTATATCAGTTCCTGCACCAATGGCAATTCCCATATCTGCCCTTGTCAAAGCTGGAGCGTCGTTGATCCCGTCTCCAACCATCACGACCTTGCCTCGTTTCTTTAGATTTGATATAACTTCTTCTTTGCCGTCAGGCTTAACACCAGCGATTACATTGTTGATGCCTGCCTGTTTTGCAATTGATTCTGCGACTAGCTGATTGTCGCCAGTAAGCATAACAACCTCAATTCCCATGTTATCGAGTTCTTTGATAGCCTGAGCGCTTTCCTCCTTAATCGGATCTGCCACAGCTATGACACCTGCTAGCCTTCCGTTCTCACAGAAGTATAGAGCAGTTTTTCCTTCCTTTGATAGCTGGTCTATTCGATTTTGCAAAGTCTTCGTTTATATCCGCGTATTTCTCTATAAAATCACGATTTCCACCTGCAAGCTCTATTTCTCCTAACTTTCCTTTGAGACCGTTTCCGGCAACCGCAGCAAAGCCTGTCAGTTCGCTTGACGAGAGATCCACACCCTTGCCTTGCACATAGTCAGTGACCGCCTTTTGCTAGAGGATGCTCGCTGTATTTTTCCAAGCTTCCTGCGATTTTGATGAGCCTCTCTTCATCAAATCCATCTGCAACAACAATATCCTTTACCTTAGGATTCCCTTCGGTTATGGTTCCAGTCTTATCTAAAACTACATACTGAGCTTTTCCGGTCTCTTCAAGAGACACCGCAGTCTTAAATAGTATTCCGTTTCTGGCCCCGACACCGTTTCCGACCATGATACTAACTGGTGTTGCAAGTCCAAGCGCACAAGGACAGCTGATTACGAGAACCGCTATTCCTCTAGCTAGCGCAAAACCAAGTTCTCTTCCGACTAAAAAGCCATATTGCCATGGTTACAAGCGATATTGCGATTACAACAGGCACGAATACTCCTGAGACTTTATCTGCAATCTTTGCAATTGGAGCTTTTTGTAGCTGCAGCATCGCTGACCATGCTGATTATCTTTGATAGCGTTGTGTCTTTTTCCTACCCTAGTTGCCCTGCACTTTATGTATCCTGCTTGATTTACAGTTGCTGCAGAGACCTGATCTCCAGCCACCTTATCCACTGGAATGCTTTCTCCTGTCAAAGCAGATTCGTCCACAGAGCTTTCGCCCTCTTCGACAAATCCGTCAACTGGGATGCTAGCTCCAGGCTTAACAACAAAGATATCTCCTATTTTAACTTGTTCAATAGGAACTTCCTTTTCCTCGCCATTCTCAAAGAGTATCGCTGTCTTTGGTGCAAGCTTCATTATGCCTTTTAGGGCGTCGGTAGTTTTTCCTTTTGATCTTGCCTCTAGCATCTTTCCTACAGTGATTAAAGTCACTATCATAGCGGCCGATTCAAAATAGAATTCGTGCATATATGCTTCGACTTGAGCAGTATCTCCGGCAAGCTGTGCGCCTGTCATCGCAAGAAGTACATAGCTGCTCCAAGCAAATGAAGCCGCTGAGCCAAGCGCTACGAGCGTATCCATATTAGGCGCTCCATGAATCAATGACTTAAAACCACTGACGAAGAACTTTTGATTTATGACCATGATGATTCCCGAAAGAAGCATCTGCACTATTCCCATAGCTACATGATTTCCATCCATAAATCCTGGAAGTGGAAAGCCCCACATCATATGTCCCATAGATACATACATCAAAACTAATAAAAATCCGAGCGATGAAATCAGCCTTTTTTTGAGCACTGGAGTTTCATGATCTTCGAGAATGCTCTCATTTACACCTGACTGAATAGCAGACTGAGCATCTTCTCCGTCTGCTTCTTGAAGCTTTGCTCCATATCCCGCATCTTCTACAGCCTTTATTATCTCAGCGCTGGATGCACTTCCATCAACACCCATTGTGTTGGTCAAAAGGCTGACAGCACAATTATCCACACCCGGCAGCTTTGATACAGCCTTTTCCACTCGAGCCTGACACGCAGCACAGCTCATTCCCGTTACTATATATTTTTCCATAGTTTATACCTAGCTCCTTTCTGCATTATCTCATCATCTTCTGCAAGGTATTAACGAGTTCATCTACGACCTCGTCCCTACCATCTCTTATGTCATCAACCACACAGCTTTTTTTATGTGATTGCTAAGAAGAACTCTGCTGAAACTGTTTAGCGCAGCTGCAGTTGCACTTGCCTGAACAAGAATATCTGGGCAGTATGCATCGCTTTCTATCATGGACTTGAGACCACGAATTTGACCTTCTATACGGCTCAAGCGATTTATCAAATCCTTATATTCTTTTTCATCCCTATGTTTTGTCTTATGACAACATGTCTTGCATACCTTGTTACAATCAGTCATCTTATTCCTCCGACTCTATATATCATACTTAGCATTATATACCCCCTGGGGGTATATTCAAGCATTTTTTACAAAAAACGACGGAACTATTCCGTCGTCCTTTGCAAATATTGTTTTTACTCTGATCTTTTGCCCTGCTCGAGTTCTAGTAAAAAAATACTTTCTTATCTAGTCCTCCACCGTAGCCTGTAAGTTTTCCATCGCTTCCGATTACTCTATGACATGGAACTATGATAGAAATATCATTATGTCCAACTGCTCCACCTACAGCTTGAGCAGCCATCCTCTCTATTCCTCTTCTGTGAGCAAGTTCCCTTGCAATTTCACCATAGGAAATCGTCTTTCCAAATGGAATTTCTAAAAGTCTTTTTCCAAACCTCTAAACGAAAAATCAGTTCCGATGAGATGAAGCTTTGGTGTAAAGCCCGGCTCCCTTCCGTCAAAGTAAATATCTAGCCAGCTCTTTTGCCTCCTCAATGAATTTAGCTGCGTCGCCATCTTGCATTTCGGCCGTCTTATGCCTAGCATCCGCACTTTCGCCCTCAAACCAAAGACCCGTAAGCCCTTGATTATCAGCACACAGCACTATATCGCCAATTGGCGATACGTATTTCTCGCATACTTGCATTTGCAAATTCCTACATTTTGGAGAGTAGGTAGTATACGCAGAATCTTACACCTGCGCCGGTTCCGCCTGTATGGTTGTATCCCCAAGCTGATTCAGCATAGGAAGGTCCAGCGATGTCAAGGTGAAGCCACTTATCCTTGTACTCAGGCTTGATAAACTTATCTAGGAAAAGTCCTGCAGTGATTGCTCCGCCGCTTCCACCTGAAACCGAGTTCTGAACATCAGCAACCTTTGACTTAATCAAAGGTCTTAGATGCCTATTGAACTCCATGATTGAAAGTAGTTCTCCACTCTTTTCGCCATTCATCTTAAAATCATGCTGCAAGTGTACATTGTTTCCGATGATTCCTGTTGTATAAGCTCCTATTCCTGTGATGATAGCTCCTGTTAGAGTTGCCATATCGAAGATGTAGTCAGGCTTAATCATATCCTGCGTCCATGACAAGCAGTCTGCAAGCACTAGTCTTCCCTCTGCATCTGTATTTGTAACCTCTATTGTTACGCCTTCACGTGATCTGATAACATCATCTGGCTTGTATGCCTTACCGCCGATTGCATTCTCTGTGCAACCTAAAACTGCGTGAACCTCAAAAGGTAGCTTTAGCTCAGCAGCAGCTTTGATTACACCTAGTGCTGCAGCAGCACCACCCTTGTCTGACTTCATTGTTAACATAAAGTTGCTTGGCTTAAGTGAAAGGCCACCTGTATCATATGTTAGCCCCTTACCAACAAATGCGTACTTGCCTTTTGATTCTCCGTTTGGCTTATATGTCATATGCACGAGCACTGGATCGTGTGGTGATGCCTGATTCACAGCAAGAAAAAGCATTCATGTTCTGCTCTTTTAGGTAATCCTTACCGAAAAACCTCACAGCTAACGCCTTCTAATTCAGCTAGAGCCTTTGCGTCCTCCGCCATCTTCTGTGGTGTATAAATCTGTGGAATTTCATTAACTATGTCGCGAACATAGTTAGTAGCACCAGCAATCTTAAGTCCTCTGTCAAGGCCCTTCTGCGCTGATTCTAGGGTCTATATCTGCAAGCTCACATAGAACAACTTCCTCTAGAGTTGATGCCTCTGCATCGCTCTTGTACTTGTCAAATGAGTACATTGAAAGCTCAAAGCCCTCAACGAATGCAGCATAAGTATCCTCAGCTGAAGCATCGTTTGCAAGAAGCTTAGTCTTTAGGCTCTTGATCTTGTGCGCCTTAATTTGGCTAACAACCTTTGCTAGAACAAGTCTTAGCGATTCTAAATCCTTATCCTCAATACTAGCGTAAATTCTGCGTGATGTTGGCACATCCATTACATCTCCCTCGCTGAACTTACATAGCTCAAGAGCATCCTTATCCGCTAGGGTTTTCTATTTTGTCTCCCTCTACAAAACAAAGCTCATAATCACAGCTTAGCTCTGAAAGAGGCTTGTTTGATAATTTGTACTGCATATTATCATCCTCCTTTTGTTAAATTGAGTTTTAAGAAAGACTGTGCACATGACCAAGGCCCGCACACAGTCCATTTTACATTAATTAGTGTTTTTTTGGTTGAACGCTTCGAGTCCTGCATACTTTGCATTCTCGTCAAGCTCTTCCTCTATGCGAAGTAGCTGGTTGTATTTAGCAACTCTCTCACTTCTGTTAGGAGCTCCTGTCTTAATCTGTCCTGCATTAAGTGCTACTGCAAGATCAGCGATTGTTGTATCTTCAGTTTCTCCAGAACGATGTGAAACAACTGCTGTATAACCTGCCTTCTGAGCCATCTTGATAGCCTCAATTGTCTCTGAAACTGAACCGATCTGATTTAGCTTGATTAGGATTGAGTTACCGCAACCCTGCTCGATTCCCTTGTGGAGTCTCTTAGTATTTGTAACAAATAGATCATCGCCGACAATCTGAAGTCTGTCGCCTAGTTCTTCTGTCATCTTCTTCCAACCTTCCCAATCCTCTTCATCAAGACCATCTTCGATTGAAACGATAGGATATTTATCAACCAGCGACTTCCAGTGTGCAACTAGCTCAGCTGATGTGAATTCCTTGCCACTCTTTGGCTGCTTGTACTGGCCCTTAGCGCTGCCCTTCCACTCACTTGCTGCTGCATCCATGGCGAGAACGAAGTCCTTGCCTGGTTCATAGCCACATTCCTTGATTGCCTTTAGGATGTACTCTAGAGTTTCCTCGTCGCTTGATAGGTTAGGTGCATATCCACCCTCATCACCTACTGATGTAGCATATCCTTCTGCCTTGAGAAGCTTGCCTAGCTTATGGTATACCTCAGCGCACTGACGAAGACCCTCTGCAAAGCTTGATGCTCCAACAGGCATAATCATGAATTCCTGTGTATCAACAGTGTTGCTTGCGTGCGCACCACCGTTTAGGATATTCATCATAGGTACAGGAAGAACGTTTCCGAACTGTCCTCCTAGGAATCTATATAGCGGAATGTCTAGTGAGTTAGCTGCTGCCTTAGCACAAGCAATAGAAACCGCAAGAATAGCATTCGCACCAAAGCGTGACTTATCCTCTGTTCCATCAGCCTCTATCATCGCCTTGTCTATAGCGTAGATATCTGAAGCATCCATTCCTAGAAGAAGCTCATCAATCTCGTTGTTGATAAAATCAACAGCCTTGAGAACTCCCTTGCCGTCATATCTGCTCTTGTCACCGTCTCTGAGCTCGAGCGCCTCAAATTCACCTGTAGAAGCTCCACTTGGTGCAGCACCTCTGCCCATGCTACCATCCTCTAGATATACTTCAGCCTCAACAGTAGGATTGCCACGTGAATCCATAATTTCTCTACCTATAACCTGTACGATTTCCAAATAAGCCATATCTCTCATTCCTTTCAGTTACTTGAATTCGTTTCATAATTAATTCAATATACGGCTGCACATTACAACACGTAATATATTCTTTTCGATAGGCATTAAGCCTACATCCCTATTATAGTTTATTCCCCAAATCTATGCAAATACGAAAACTTATTTTTCTTGTTTTGATGAGAAATAGTTGTAGTATAAAAGGCCTGCTACAACGACTGCACATCCCATAATTTCCCACTGTGTTGGGAACTGTCCTAGGAATATGATACTCAAAATAATTGCAAATACTGACTCTCCAGATTCCCAAGCAGACACATAGAGCGAATCGACATAGCCAAAGCAGAGGTTAAACACTGCATGTGCACCTATCTGGCATACCAAAGTTAAACCTAAAATCAAAACATAATCCTTGAGTGAGTAGCCTAGCACTGGTGTCTTTGTTGCAATTACCCCTATGGTGAAACAAATCCAGCAGGCTAAGAATACGAGAAATACATATACTTTTCCACTAACTTCCTTTCGGACTTCGTTTCCAATTGCAAAAATATAGTCCCATGAAGATTGCTGCAAGAAAAGCAAGAATATCACCAATGAAGTTTCCTGCGAAAGCTCCCTGTAATCAAAACCAGCAACCATCGTTCCACCCAGCAAAGCGAGAACGATTCCGAGAATTTGTCTCACGCTAACCTTACGCTTAAACACGAAAACAGTTAGAATTATCACGACGAGCGGATGAAGCGCTGCTAGAACGACTGCACTTCCTATGTTCGTGAGCTTAACTGCATTGAACCAGCAAAAAGAAATGTCCAAACAGAAAGGCTCCTGCAAGGAAGGTGCTTATGTGGTTCTTCTTTGATACAGAAGCAAGTTCTTTTCGCTCTTTTATAAGCACTGGTATTGCAAAGAACGGAAGCCCTAGTGTGAGCCTCCAGAAACCTATGGCCATCGAAGGTGCTTCAATCGCTCTACCAAAGATGCCCGATGACGAACCTGCAATCACGGCTAGCACTACTATTATTTTTTTACGTACTTTTCTAAGAAGCCTTGTTTTTCCACTGTCTAGCTTGGATATTTTTTTCTCTGTCATTTCCCTATTATCTTTCTCCTATATATTTAAATTCATATAAATTCTTTCTCTTTGCAAGACTAGAATATTGATATATACTTTACTCAGATAAAAATCTGAAAGTGAGGATATCCTATGAAATTTTTCATTGCTGACGCATTCAGCGATACACTCTTTGGCGGCAACCCAGCAGGCGTTGTGCTTCTTCCAAGCGGCACAGACTTTCCGTCAGATGAAATCATGATAAAGACCGCAGCTGAGCTTCGCTACTCAGAGACAGCATTTATAAAGCAGCTCTCAGATAACGAGTTCAATGTTAGATATTTTACACCAGTTGCCGAGGTTGACCTCTGTGGACATGCCACAATCGCAGCTTTCTACTGCTTGATGAGCGCAGGAGTAATCTCTGAGAATTGCCAGTGCCTAAATCATACAAAGGCAGGCGATATCAATATAGAAGTCAAGGATTCCTTCGTAATGATGGAAATGGCTGCACCTAAGTTCATGCACCTCATGGATAATCCTCTTGAGCTTGATAGAATCTACGAGATAATGGGAACCGAGTACGATGCAAGCCTAGAGCTTCGTCCAATGATCATCTCGACCGGGCTTCCAGATATAATGCTGCCATTCAAGACTCGCGAGGAGCTAGACGCCCTTCAGCCAGATATGTTTCTTCTATCAAAGGTATCTGAGGAATACAAGGTTACAGGAGTTCACGCATTTACCCTTGACTCAGAGGATGGCGTTACCGCGCACTGCAGAAACTTTGCACCTCTTTACGACATAGATGAGGAAGCTGCAACTGGAACAGCAAGCGGTGCTTTGACCTACTACCTCTACCTGAACAGAGTAATTGGCGCTACCGACAGCTGCCGCCTAGTTCAGGGAGAAGCCATGGGAAGACCATCAGCCATACTCACTGAAATCAACGCTGATTCGAAGGCTGACGGCTCAGTTGACTGCAAGATCAAAGTCGGAGGCAAGGCTGTAGTGCTCGCAAGTGGCGAGATAATGCTATAAATTAGATATCAAAGACTTGTGTACTTCTTGGAGCTTGCACAAGTCTTTTTTTGATGCAACGAGCTTAATCTATAGATTATCTATCATCACATTCATCCATTTTTGGATAGATACCTCTTAAACAAAAACAATGAATTTCACTATCTCTTCCGCCTTTACCAAAAATCACAGCTAAATAAATTGGAAGATGCCACCATATCGCCGATGCAAAGGCGAGTGGTACTGCAACCAGCCAAACACATCCTGACTCAGCAAGCATGGCAAAGCGTGTATCTCCACCCGCACGAAGAGTACCAGTAATCTGTATTCCATTATGCAGATTGATAGACATGAATGCACCCTGAATCAAAAGTATTAAGAAAGTATAGTACTTTCCGGTCTCTGATAGATTGAACAGTTCACTAAGCGGCTTTGATAGAAGCATCATTACAAGCCCCGTAACCGCGCCGAGAATTACTCCCACCTTAAGCAGATATTTAGAAGCTCTCCAAGCCTCTTCCTTATTGTTTTCTCCAAGTCTCTGCCCTATCAAAGTCAGACTCGCATCCCCTACACTAAAGGCTGCAAAGAAGAAAATACTTGTAATTGAACCCGCTGCCTGAAAGCCCGCAAAGGCAGTCGTTCCAATGCGATTAAACGCGGCCGCATACATGGTCTGTCCAACACTCCAGAGAACCTCATTTGTGGTAGTTGGGGTTGCGTTTTTTTGACGATTCTTTTCACAAGTTCTTTATTGTAATCAAAGTAGTCACGTATTGGGCCCTTAAACATATTGCTATTTGAGAATAGAAATCCCGTAACAATTAAAACCTGCATAAGTCTTGCAATAACAGTTCCAAGAGCAGCACCTTGAACGCCGAGCATAGGCATGCCAAACTTTCCATAAATGAAAAGATAATTTAGGAAGGTATTCGTGGTAAATACAACTACGCTGACCACCATAGGAACCTTCGTCTGCTGTGAAGTCTGAAAGCCCATAAGCACAGGAACTGAATATGCTATAAAAATAAACTGAAGACTGTTTGTCCTCAGGTAAACCACAGCAAGATCAAGTACCTGCGGATCATTTGTATAAAATGATAGTATTTCTCTAGTAAAGACATTGCCCAAGATAAAGAAAATGGTGCTTACTGCAAGCATTGCAGTCACTGAAAATCCTATGCACCTTCTCATATTCTTTTTGTCATTTGCACCATAAAACTGCGCAACAAAGGTCGCTGTTCCGCTTGTCATTCCATATATAAGCATGTAATGAATCAGGAAGATTTGACTTCCGACACCAACGGCCGCAAGCTCGACCTCACCTAGAAAGCCAACCATCAAATCATCCACAAGCCCAAGGGTCGTAGACACTACTCCTTGAATCGCAATTGGCACTGCGATTTTAATAAGTTGCCTTCGCAGAGCTGCTTTCTCGCGTCTCTCCGTACTGAGACGTTCTGTCATTTCCATGTTTTTCTCCGTATCCCTATATCAAAATAGCGCTCGCTTTGGACGAGACGCTAATTTATTGCTATAACATCATGCCCTGCTAGTAAAAAAACAATGAACTATCTCGCAGAGCATTCCTATTTATCCTTGCCAGATGCATCTTCAGACGCCTTTGCTCCATCGCTTCTGAAGTGCGCCTTCTTCTCCTCCTGAGCGATGTTAACTGCCTTGATACGAGGCATCTTATGGTTTGGATCTGTTAGGAACACATATAGATATGCACCCGCTATGAGTGCTAGAACCACAGCATCCTTGTAAAGTTCACGGCTGATTAAAACAGCAGACATCCCCATAATCGCGCTTATGCCGTAGAGCATGATTACAGTGCGTCTCTGTCCATATCCATATGCCATGAGTCTGTGGTGTAAATGTTCCTTATCTGCTCCCATGATAGGCTTGCGATTAACCATTCTTCTCAAAATCGCAAACGAAGTATCAAAGATAGGAATTGCGAGAACCACTACAGGAACAACAACCGCAATCATAGTCGATCTCTTAAGAGGACCTACAACTGATAGGATTGCAATCATAAATCCAAGGAACAATGCTCCGCCATCACCCATAAAAGTCTTTGCCGGTGAGAAATTAAAAGGCAAAAATCCTATGCAGCTTCCAGCAATAGCAACCATGGCTATACAAACTATTGGCATCCCTGCTATACCGCCGTGAATGTATGCTATATAGGCAATGCAAAGTGCTGCAATAGCTGAAATACCCGCAGCAAGACCATCAAGTCCATCTATAATATTTATTGTATTTGTGATACCAATTATCCAAAGAACTGTAACTACAAAGCAAATAGCTGTATTGAAATGCAGTCTTCCCTCGCCAAGGTAATTTTGCGATAAAAAGATATCCTCATATCCATCGAAAACATTAAAACTGCAATTACTGTCTGGCCTATGAGCTTAACTATAGCCGGAAGATTCTTGAGGTCATCGACCACACCAAGCAGGTACATCAGAGCTCCACCGAGCATAGCAACCCTAATCTTCGGCTCATCCCACTGCAATACAGCAAGAGTTACCATCACACCAGCAAATATAGCAAGTCCTCCAAAACGAGGAATTGGCCTCTGATGCATCCTTCTCCAATCCTTAGGCACATCTATTGCGCCTATTAGGTGAGCAATCTTGATGCTTATTGGAGTAAACACAAAAGCAACCACGACTGACATACCAAAAGCCGCTAATATCTCATATATATTTAGATCTACATTTAAATCCATATCTACTCCTGATCAAATAAATCCTCAAAATAGATTTCTGCGAGGTAGAGCCCGCATGGCGGTGCAGTATGACCCGCTTGCTTCCTATCAACACTTGAAATTATTGATTCCATATCGCTCGGTGCTCTTTTTTTCCACTGCCTATCTCGACTAAGGTTCCTGTGATAATTCTCACCATATTATAGAGAAATCCATCACCACAGACTTCTATCCGTACCTCTGAGCCGCCCCCCAGCCTTATCAATTCTGCTAGTTTTCGCAGCACTTATAGTCCTCACCGTTGTCTTGCGGGGATTTCCTCCAGCCGACTGAAACGCAGCAAAATCATGAGTTCCAACTAGATACTTGCAAGCCTCATTCATAGCATCAACATCTAGCTTCTCATCTACAAAGTAACAATAGTTGCGCTCAAATACGCTGACACCTTCATCGCATACTCTATAGATGTACTTCTTTCCCTTACAGTCAAAACGTGCGTGAAAATCTTCAGGTTTTTTTCTTCTGCTGATAACACTCTAATCGCACTGAGCTTACTGCCAGCACCGTATCTCCCACCTGAAAGCATATTGTTTACGGCACGCGCGATTCTATCTGTGGGTATCTCAATATCCTCCTTGAAATTACAACACTGAGCAAGCGCATGAACCCCCGCGTCAGTTCTGCTCGTTCCCGAAACCTTAATCGGTTTTTGGCACACCAAACTCAGTGCTTCCTCGAGCTTTCCCTGAACGGTTATCTGTCCGTCCTGCTCCTGCCAGCCGTGAAATAGGCTGCCGTCGTATTCCAATGTCAAAAGAATATTTTTTTCCATAAACAATATTATATCAAAATTGCCACTGTACAGCTATATAAAATATTATATAAACCTAATGTCCCAGAAGAATATCAGGTAAATTGCTGTAATAATCGCTATGTACGGTGCCATAGGAAGATATTCCTTTAGCTTGTACTTAGGTCTTGCCACTGCGTATACCAAAAGGCAAATGGCATGAATGGCTAAAAGCATGTAGCTTCCTACCAAAATAAAAATACTTCCGAAGCTTCCACATATTAGCCCAATGGCAGTAAACAGCTTGATGTCTCCACCGCCCATCGTATTCTTGCGATAGCAAAGCTTTCCCATCAGTGCGATAACAAAGATAATCACAAATGCGATTATTCCACCAGACAAAATTTCCCAAAAGTCATCCTTATATGGTATGAAGCCTACACTACAAACTCCAAGCAAAATTATCAGCTGGTCAGGTAAAATATTGTATTTCACATCAGCGATAGCAAGTTCAAGAAGAAGCCATAGCGTAAAACTAGTAGCTATTGCAAACTGAAGGTCTTCTCTCACTAGTGTCATATTGATAACGATAAATAGCATACTGAAAAATATACTTCCACGGCATGCTCTTAACCCTCTGCACATCCCTGCGCATAAGCTCCTCAGATGGATCCTCATCGTAGTCACAAAGCCACTCTGCCGGCATTTTTATTAAACAAATACACCGCTGCGTTGCCCTGAAAAAAATTGATAGAAATACTGCGCATCCATATAAAAAAATTTTTAAAAAAATTAAATCTGTATTCATCAAAAATCTCCTCGGCAATATGTTATCATGTATCACCATGAGTTAAAAGCAAAACTAGAAATTCCCCAAATGCAAAAACCCGCATCCACTATGTTGTGAATACGGGTAATTTAATCTATCTACAAATTTTACTCTGTGAATAATGGAGTTGAATAGTAGCGATCTCCACTGTCAGGAAGAAGCGCAACTATTGTCTTTCCTTTGTTCTCAGGCAGTTTTGCAAGTCTTAGTGCAGCGCTCAAAGCAGCACCAGAAGAAATTCCAACGAGGACACCTTCCTTGTGTGCTAGAAGCTTTGCAGCTTCAAAGCTCTCATCATTGCTAACCTTAAGAACCTCATCAAATGCAGCTTTATCTAGAGTATCTGGAATAAACCCTGCTCCGATTCCCTGAATCTTATGAGGACCGGCTGCCTCCCCAGAGATTACAGCTGAATCTTCTGGCTCAAGAGCAACTACCTTTACACTAGGCTTCTTGCTCTTAAGGTATCTTCCTGTTCCAGAAACTGTTCCACCAGTACCTACGCCTGATACGAAGATATCTACCTCTCCATCTGTATCTTCCCAAATCTCAGGACCTGTTGTCTCCTCATGAGCCTTAGGGTTTGCAGGGTTCACAAACTGTCCTGGGATGAAACTATTCTCAATTTCCTTTGAGAGCTCCTCAGCCTTTGCGATTGCACCCTTCATTCCTTTTGATCCATCTGTCAAAACGAGCTCTGCTCCATAAGCCTTAAGGATGTTTCTACGCTCAACACTCATGGTCTCAGGCATTGTCAAAATGATTCTATATCCCTTTGATACTGCTACTGAAGCAAGCCCGATTCCTGTGTTTCCTGATGTTGGCTCAATGATAGTGCTTCCCTTCTTTAGCAGACCCTTAGCCTCTGCATCCTCTATCATAGCTCTTGCGATTCTATCCTTAACACTGCCTGCTGGATTTAGATATTCTAGCTTAACAAGGACTCTCGCTTCGAGATTTTCCGCCGCCTCGATGTTCTTTACCTCAAGCAGTGGTGTTCCTCCTATAAGCTCTGTTACATTCTTGTAAATCTTTGCCATGTCTACACCTCCTGAAATAAACATTTCATGTTATAAATTATATCAAATAGTTTTTAAGTAATTAATACCTAATATTGTCTTATAGTGAAAAAAATATTACCCTTTATTTTTTTGTTTCAATCACAAAAAAATAAAATTTATCCTATTTATTTCTATGAACCCTTGTATCTTTTTAAGTCATAGTTTTATAATTATTTTTGTTAAGTTAGTCTATGCTAACTTCTGTGCACAATATTGCAAAAATCCTCTTTTTGATGTATGTAAGCTACGCTATGTATCAAAAATTGGATTGTCATAAAAACTTTAGGAGGACAGTAATGTTTTTTTACAAATTGAAGAAATCAACAAATCCTACGGCTACGGCGACAGCCTTGCGAAGGTTTTTGAATGGTATTAGTCTGGATATAGAACGTGGTGAGTTATGTGTTTTGCTCGGTCCATCAGGCTCTGGCAAGTCAACACTTCTAAACATCATCGGCGGCATAGAAAGCGCAGATTCAGGTTCCATTGTTATAGACGGTTCTGCAATAGAGAGCATGAATCAAAAGGAACTTTCTAACTACAGGCGTAACCACCTCGGCTACGTTTTTTTCAGTTCTACAACCTAATTCCCAACCTCACGGCCAGAGAAAACATAGAGGTCGGAGCCTATCTTAGCAAAAAGGCCACTAGATATCGACGATTTAATTGAAACTCTTGGTCTTACGGAGCACCAGCACAAGCTTCCAAATCAGCTTTCGGGTGGCCAACAGCAGAGAGTTTCCATAGGTAGAGCCATTGTTAAAAAAACCCTGATTTACTGCTGTGTGACGAGCCGACTGGCGCGCTTGACTACAATACATCAAAGGAAATTCTCAGCCTTATCAGCGAGGTTAACAAGAAATATCAAAGCACAATTATCATTGTAACCCACAACGATGCAATCAAGAATATGGCGGACACTGTAATCACGCTTCGAGACGGTACTGTGAGAGAGTCTTACCATAACCAGAGCAAGATTTCAGCAGCTGATCTAGATTGGTAGGTGTGACATGCGAAACCCTTTAAATAAACGAACTAAACGCGAGCTAAAACACGAGTGGGGAAGATATTTAGCTATATTTTGTTTTATAACTTTGATGATTGGATTTACATCCGGTATGCTTGCGACCGACCATAGCATGGAAGTTACATATAACGAGAGCTTTGATAAATACAATATAGAAGACGGTCACTTTCGCCTTTCTGCTACTCCTGATGAAAGTTTTATAAAGAGTATTGAAGACGAAAACGATGTTAAGCTCTATGACATATCATACAAGGAAGTGAAAGTTGGCAAAAATAAATATCGTATATTTGTAAACCGTGAAAAGGTGAACAAAGCGAGTCTCATGGATGGCAGGCTTCCAGAAAAGAGCGATGAGCTTGGCATAGATAGACTCTTTGCCAAAAACAATTCCCTGAAAAATCGGCGACACCGTCAAATTGAAAGGTAAGAGCTTTAAGATAGTCGGACTCATAGCTCTTTCCGACTACAGCGCCCTATTCCCAAAGAATACGGACACCATTTTTAATGCTCAAGACTTCACAGTAGCAACAGTTACAAACGAAGGCTTTGATCGCTTAAGCGATGCTGCAACAACGCCTGTATTCGCATGGAAGAATAGTAAAAACCTTAGCGAAACTAAACAAAAAAAGCTCTATGATGACTTAGCTAAGTATATTGCTATCAAGGCGGCCTATCAGCAAATCACTCTTGATGAATTCATACCGGCCAAGGAAAAAATCAGGCAATAATATTTACGGGAAACGACATGGGTAGGGATCAATCCGTAATACTCGTTTTGCTTGCCATAGTCATGATAATAATGGCGTTTATCTTTGCCATTACAACGCTTAGTATGATAGATAAGGAATCGAAATCTGTCGGAACTCTGCTCGCATCTGGATATACACGTGCCGAACTAACATGGCACTATATGAGAATTCCTATACTCATTAGCTTACTCTCTGCGATTTTGGGAAATATCCTAGGATACACCTATTTTAAAGGCCTCGTTGCAGGGCTTTACTATAATTCCTACTCGCTTCCTCCATTTAAGATGACTTGGAGTTCATATGCTTTTTATGCGACGACAGTTTCGACGATAATCATAGTTTTGCTCGTAAACCTTTTGATTATCAGCTATTCGCTCAGGCGTTCGCCGCTTAAGTTCCTAAGACATGACCTTAAGAGAAATAAATCAAAGAATGCTACCAAACTTCCACCTTTGAGCTTTATGTCTAGATTCAGGCTGAGAGTAATCCTTCAGAATAAAGGAAACTTCCTAGTTTTGTTCCTCGGAGTTGTCTTTGCTAGCACGCTGATGATTTACAGCATGACAATGCAAACGCTCTTTATTCACTACAAGGACACGGTAGCCAAGACCGCTCCGGCAAAAATACCAGTATGTGCTAAAAAAACTCCTACTGAAACCGCAAACAAGAATGCAGAAAAGATTTGTGTAAACACCCTAAAAATACAAGCAGAAAGGATTCGAAAAATCCAGACGATATCTATGTTTTTAGGCGTTCCTGATAAGTCAGCATACTATAAGAATATGCCTAAACTACCTAAGGACGATAAATCCGTCCTCGTAAGTGATAGCTACCTTCAGAAATACGACCTCAAGGTCGGTGACAAAATAAAGCTTACAACTGAATACAAAGACAAAAGCTACACATATAAAATTGCTGGAAGCTATGAATACAAGCAGGGACTTTCGATATTCATGAGGCAAAGCCTCTTCAGAAAGGACTTTGATAAACCTGACGACTGGTTCAATTCATACCTTACAAATGAGAAACTCAAAGACATTCCAGAAAGCAATATCCATGTTATAAACACTCCTGAGGATTACACTGCCATTGCAGATCAAATGCTTAATTCCATGGCAGGTATCTTCGAAATGGTAGTGTTCGTCTCAGCAATAATGAGCATCATCTTGGCTTACCTAGTCACTAAGGTTATTCTAGATAATAATGTAGTTTCAATATCCCTTATAAAGATTTTGGGCTACAGAAGCTCTGAAATTGCAAAGCTATATGTAATTTCAAGTGCGATAATCTTCCTGATAAGTCTTGTTTTTGAGCATACCTATCGGCACTAAAAATCATGGCGGTATCATATAAAAATATCAACTAGCTCCTTCTCAGGCTGGGTAGATTTATACATCAGTACGTCCGTATATGTCAAAAACTTTGATAATATCTGTCGCTAGCTTTATCGTATCAGCTGCTTTGCAGTTTAGACACATCAAAAGGATTCCGATTTCTGAGGCGCTCAAAAAAACAACGAGTAGCCCTTTTGATGGAATGTCGCTGTCGCCCTGTGGATTTAGGCGCGCGACCACATAGGCTTCTACTTTTTGATAAAAAAATTGTATAAAATTATTTTCCATCAAAAAAATGTAACCGATGTTACATAATTATCTTTTTGTGTATATGTATAATAGAGACATAAAAAGATAGCAAATGGGCCGAGGCTCATATTAGGATAATTGATTTTAAAAGGAGAATAGATATGAAACCATTAGATTTAAACCGTTCAGTACACGACCTAGTTAAAGAATACCCTGAACTACAGCAGATTATGTACGATCTAGGATTCACAGAGATAAACAAGAAAGCAATGCTCAACTCAATTGGAAAGATCATGACAATTCCAAAGGGTGCAAAGATGAAGGGCATTTCAATGCTAGATGTTGTTAGCACTCTCACATCAAATGGCTTTCAGCTCGTTGGCGAGATGCCAAGCACAATAAACCTAGATGGGGCAGGTAGCGAAGATGTTAAGCCTTCTGGCGCACCTGAATCAAAGGAAGAAAGAACTGCGCTTCTCAAGGGCTACCTAAAAAGACTTGGAGAAGGCGAAGAACTAGAGTCTGTTAGATCTGACTTTGTTGAGAAGTTTAACAGCGTTGACGCTTCAGAGATTATGCAGGCTGAGCAGGAGCTTATCGCAGAAGGAACTCCAATTACTGAGATTCAGAAGCTTTGCGACCTGCACTCAGCACTTTTCCACGGTGCAACACAGGAGGAGAAGATTGCAAATGCTGGAAACGCTGTAATTGAGTCAATGAAGGCAAAGAAGCAGGAAGAGATTAAGAACACTCTAGCTGCTAACAGCACTGGCCCAATGAGCACAGCAGAGGAAAGAGAAAAGCTTCAGCAGGACAAGCTTCAGCTTGCATCAAGCCTAATTGCAATCCCTGGCCACCCACTCGAAACTTTGACACGTGAAAACGATGCTCTAGCTCAGAGAATCAGCGACACAAGAGCCGCTATCGAAAAACAAAGCTAGCAACGAAGAGATTCTAAATAAGTTTGAGGGCGTAAGAGAAATCGCTATCCACTATGCGGAAAAAAAGGCGACCTTATCTACCCTCACCTAAATGTAAAGTACGGCATTTCAGGTCCATCAAATGTTATGTGGACTGTTGACGATGAGATTAGAGATGAGATGACTGCTCTAACAAAGAACCGCGCTTTTGATGACGCATGGTTCGAAAGGGTTTCAGCAGTTTTGACAAGAGCTGAAGAGATGATCTACAAGGAGTCAAATATCCTCTTCCCTATCTGTGCACTTAACTTTGCTACTGAAGAGTGGTATAGAATCTATCACGACTCCAAGGACTACGCAGACTGCATGGGCGTCGTTGCCAATGTTTGGCCAGAGGCTGAGGAATATGAGAAGACAATGTTCGATAAGAAGCCAGAAGGTGAAACTGTTGAAAATGCTACATCATCGTCTAATAACGATGAAATTGTAATGCCTGGCGGACACGTTACTCTTGAGCAGCTAACTGCTCTTTTGAACACAATTCCAGTTGAGATTACATTCGTAGATGAAAACAATATCAACCGCTACTTTAACGAAGGACCAAAGCTCTTTAAGAGACCTTCTATGGCTATAGATAGAGAAGTTTTTCTCCTGCCACCCTCCTAAGATTGAGCCAATGGTTAGAACAATCATCGAGGACTTCAGAAACGGCGTTAGAGACGAATTCCCAGTATGGGCAGAAAAAGCAGGGCAAGACAATGCTAATCAAGTACATGGCAGTGCGTGACAAGAACGGAAAAATACCTAGGAACAGCTGAGTTCGTTCAGGAGATGGACTTTGCAAAAGAGCACTTCCAGAGAGAAGATAACTAGTTAAGAACTAAGAATATCATTAACAAAACCCGCTTGCATTGCAAGCGGGTTTTGTATTACTGTAACTATCTAATTATGGCATTAAGTGCTGAATCAGGTATAAAAGTTTTTCCTCCAAGAACGATTTGTTCCTTAATAGAGTTGGATTTCACATATTCACTAGCTGATTCAGTATTATTCCCATTTATCAAAAAGTAGTGGCGCACCTAGTTTTTTTCTGCGAGCACACCTCCACAAAGTCCGTCTGGGAAATTATCACCGTATCCAATGACTACACTATTAGGTTTTTTAAAGAAAAACTTTGCAATTTCTGTTGAAGTTCTATATCTGTCTTCTCCAAATACTCTTGCTGTGGTTCCCATTCCCTTAAGCGTTCCCTCAACAGTTCTGCTCACGGATATATATCCACCTATTATAGTGTATTTTTCTGCTATTTATACTCTTTAGGTATGTAAGCTGTTCGCTCGACAAGGAGTTATCTACAATCAGTATTGGTCGTCCTGATGCTGACGCCGAGAGGCTGTCGGCAAATCCATAGCCTGAGCAGATCAAAATTTCCTCATTGTTAACACCAGCCTCTTTTAGGATGGCCATATTGGTTGCAAAACGATCTTCTCCAGAAATTCTCTTTACAGTGAATTTATTTTCAAGTTTCGTTTTCATAGCCTCTGGCATTACAGCCTTTCCGCCTAGCAGGTAGACCTTGCTTGATTTTCCAGGCTTAAGGTACTTATTGATATAGTCTAAAGCACCCTGCATATTGTGTTCGTTAATCAAAAGAAGTGGTGCATTATTCACCTTTGCAAGATATGCTCCTGAAAGCGCATCCGCATAATTATCACCATAGGCAACAACTACTGCATCAAACTTATCAACATTCATGACCTTCCTAAGCTGTTCAGCTACTTTCAGTGAAGTCTCATATCGATCTACGCCAGCTATTCTCAAAGGTTCCTTTGCAGGTTCTTCTTTTTGCTTTAGCTTAATTGTTAGGTCGAGGAATGCAGTAGGAGGAAGGTATGTGACATCGGTCTTTCCATTCTTATCCTGATACATTCTTGATCCTGTTTTAAGTCTGATTTCAAAGTCCTCATCATCCAGACTAAGTGGATTTGTATTGTAACCTATATATTTTGTTATATCTCTAGTCTTACCAGTACTGTATACCGCCTCAACTTTAAGTCCTGTAGGATCAAAAGTTTCTCCCACTGTGTACTCAGTCTTCTTAGGCTTCTGTGTAATCCTAATTTCTTTAATTGTAGGTCCTATCATGAACATATGCGACGAATCATTCTTGAAATATATATTTCCGTATTCATCAGCGATAGGGCTACAAATTACATACTGAGCATGAGCACCTGATGGAGTGAAAAGCGTAGGCGCAACTGTATACTGGTTCTGCCTGTTGTCTGTTTCAATCTGTACCTCAGACGGTGCAGTTTGACCTGGTTTATCCTTGATAACTCTCATCTTTCCTGGTGTCAGGTTTTCAAAGAAGTATACGTATACGCTATGGTCATCCTTCTCGTATGCTGTTGTCAGCAGGCTGCTCGCCTGTGGATATCCTCTAGTCTCAATTGAGTATGCAATAGTGTTACTCTTAAGGTCAATTACTGATATATTATGTCCACTATATGGAGCGAAATTTCCGCTTCCACCAACGCCTATATATGCTCTTCCCTTGTAAATCACAGGAGTTGATGCACTCATAGGAATGTATGACTTTGAGCTACCTGATAGATACTTCTGGTAGTTCTTTGGAAGGAGCGAAAGCGTTTTGATGGAATCTCTATCAAAGCTTCCGTCCTCATTTAGCTTGACTGAGCAGAAGTATCCACCCTTTGTAACAAAGTAATACCTTGCTGTTTCCTTATCAAACATTATTGTGCTTCTGATATCGCCAACAAAGGTATCTTTGATTGAGTCAATTACTCTTCCGTTTATTGGGTCTAGTGAAAGAAGCTCACCATAAGCTGTTCCTGTGCTCTTTCCGTCATCTGAGCCGACAACTATGTAGGTTCTCGCCTGTTTTGATGCAACTTCTATCGCACCAGCATTTCCGTTTCCTACATAAGCACCTGCCCAGTAGTAACCGCTTCCTTCGTGAACCCATGAAGCTGACTTAACTTCATCAGGTCTTGTTGGATCCTCGTCTGTAACTGATAGACAAACGAATTCTGCTCTGCTTTCTTCGCCAACCCAGAAGCCTGTGTAGATATAGCCGTCCTTGTAGGCAATTGGACAGTTTGGCTGTCCTCCGCGAGGTGCTTCGTAAATCCATAGCGACTCTAAGGTCTCTGCATCAAAGGCCTGAATCGTTCCGTCTTCAAGACCCACGAAAATCATTCCCTCAGCGTAAGTAGGTGCATTTATGGCAAATGAAGATTTCTTCTTCATCTGAGCAGTTTTTACGATTTCACCCGTCATGGAGTCGAACTTCAGGATTGTTGTTCCTGCATAGTTATATATGTATCCATCTACCATAATCGGGCATCCGAGTGAACCGTACATATCAGCAGATCCAAACTTTGTAGCCCAGTAAAGTGCTGTTTCCGACGCATTTCTTGGAAGTGGGTAGTTTAGAACGCCATTGTTATTAGTGTCGTATCTAAAGTTTGGCCACTCCGCCTTTAGATCCTTGTTTAGCTTTGAATTTACTGGAGCCTTTACAAGGCTTACATTTATAGATGTCTGATTAGCCTGCTTAAAGGTCTTTGACTGAGCAATATAGTCAGCATGTGTTACTGTGTAAGTGTATGATGTTCCATTAACAAGAAGGAAGCTTCCGTCAGCCTCTGGACTTACAGCCTTGCCGCTCTTCTCATTCTTTAGGCTTATACGTGAATCCTTAGGATTTGTATTGAATCTAACCGCCACAGGCTGTGCCTTTGACACCTTAATAGTGTACTTATTGCTTATATTTCCTGTCTCTGTATTTACAACTTCGATTTCAACATCTTCCTCAGACTTGCTTGCGTCAAGTTCTAGGTTCACTTTGATAGCTTTACCGTCCTGAGTTCTTACATAGTCATTTCCACGAATCTTTGCAACATACCTTCCAACAGCCTCTTCACTTTCGTCCTCTCCAGGAAAGGTGAGGCTTAGGTCAATTGAGTTTACATCGCTAGGAACCTCAGCCTGATACTTGTTTACCGTATCGAAATAGCCAGTCTTTCCGTTCGCATAAAGCTCAACTGTCTTACCAAAAATTATCTGTTATATCAAGTGAATGAAGCGATGTGCTTCTAACTGTGCTAATCTTGTAGTCCTGATAGTATGTAACTCCACCTGATTTCTTTGACGCTGTCAAATTCACAGAGTTATTTAGTCCACCGACATTGATAAACTTGTTTATTTTCTGAGAGCTAACTCCAGTAAACCAATTTTTCGGCCTTTGTCTTTGTTCCATCGTAGGTAGTGTAGTCGCCTCTTGTAATAACGATATCATTGCTAGCCTTCTCAATCTTTACATCAAAAGATGCTCGAGTAGTCTGGAACCACATACTTATAGCTATGATCCTTCCAATCAAAGCTCTTTCCACTTGCCTCTTTAAATGTGTTAGGTGGATTTACATTGTAGTTTCTCGCAGTTGAAAGCGAGTTTATCAAAGCTTCCTTAACTGGTGTCTTGGCTTCAAAGGTGTTGGATTTGCCAGCTTCGACTTTGATTGATGCTTTTGCGTGATAGTCCTTATCTAGGGTTGAAACCCACTCATAATTGCCAGCTCCGACATTAAAGATAGCCTCTGTATCCTTGACCTGATCAGCTTTGATTGAACCACCCATTTGGTTTTACAAGCTTTACGTCAACGCCCTTTGCTTTCTTGACCGTAACCCTATAGCTAGGCACCTTATTGATATCTACTCTGTAAGAATTCTCGGTATATGTATTTGTGTTCATTACCGAAATAGTTAAAGAGCCCTGACTTGTATTTACTTCATGCTTGCCTGCCTCAACAAAAATTATCATTTATTCGGATCAGATATCCTTCGGCTGCACTTCCGAAGCTTGCATTTGCATTCTTTCTCTGCGTCGCTAAATCAAGTGTAACCTTATCATCCGTAGTATCAAAGCCATAGCTCATAGTCTCAGGATCAAAGTTAAGCGGTATAGAATTTCCATTCTTATCGGTCACCTCGAGCTTACTTAGCGTTGGTAATCTTTGAGTATCAACCGGATAGTACTGTCTCTGAATGTAGCCATTCTCTAACTGATGAACTACTTTGATCTTAAAGCTATCTGCCGACATACCATAGTTGATTACATTCTTGAGCTTTCTATTATTGCTCGCCCATGGAATTACGTTCTTTGATTCACTCTCATCTCCATAGTCCCTGCCATCATATACACCTTTGTAAACAGCATAAAGCTTGTACTTCCAAGAATATCCCTTTGGAGCACCGTCATTTGCTTTAATATTTACATAGAGATCTGAATCTGCATCGTATGGCTTTGTTGTAACATTATATCCATTCTTAACTGTGTGAAGCTCTGTCTTAGCTGGATTTCCCGACATGAACTTCATATCAGCAATCATGTTATCAAGCATCAAAGGAGTATCGATTGCCTTCTTCTCCCCTGCAGCCACTGTAAATGTTCCACTGACTTCGTTCTGTCCATGGGTCACGACAAACTTATACTCACCGCTATTCAAAGCAAGTGCCGCTCCATTTGTACCCTTGAATTCCTTGCCATACTTATTGACAGCAGAAACACTAGCACCGCTAACAGCCCTACCATCCATAGTCACATTAAAGCTTACTTTTGCCTTTTCCTCAGAATTCCATGCCTTGTACTTCTTATAGGCATCCTTAAGCTCATTCGTCAAAGCAACAGCCTTCTCCTTATCAGCTGTTGGAAGCTCACGCAAAGCCTTCTCGTAAGCCGCTTTGACATCGTCAAACTGTCTCTCCTCTTCGGGCTTGCTCTTGTGGTCAGCTAGGAGAGCAACAAGTGTCTGATATTCCTTTGTTTTTAACATCAGCATCGAGTCTCTCTGTGAAAACGAGTGCTCCAGCGTCCTTGCCTAGTCCGCTAAGATCGTACTTTTTCTCCGTTATAGTATCTGACGTAGTTTCCAACCTTGCCGTCAATTTTTCTTAATTTCGGTATCTAGATCCTCAAAACTATGTCCGCTGTTCTTAAGCGCAAGCCAAATAGGCTCCTTTATCTACCACCCAAATATTGTGTGGCTCAAAGATGAGTCCATCCTCTTTGTTCATTGCGACAATGGCAAAATGCGGTTCATCGAGCTTATTCTTGGTCTCATCTACCGTCGAAGGTTTATCAGCTGCTGCACGTGGCTGCGCTGCTCTTTCACTTACCTGACTATCACTATTAGTCGTGTTTTCTGGAGTCGCTCCAGTATTCGCAAAAGGCGAATTGAACACTGCTAAGCGTCATAGCAACAAGTAAAAACAAATGCTAATAATTTTCTAGTTCTGCTTGCTTGTTTCATTTGCATTTCCTTTCATAAAAATAGTTTACTTTTTTGGAAATAAAAAAGTCGCCAATATGCGACCGTATTTACGCACCAAAAAAACATAACTCCCATGTACATCGCAAGATGGAGTTTAAGGTATCTGGCTTGTCATAATGTAACCTGACTCACAGTGGCGGGACCGCACAGGACTTGCACCTGTTTCCCTCTTACAATAAAATTATATAATAATTTTTTATCCACCGTCAAATGAATTAACCTATATCAAATATAGATTCATAAGCTTGAAATCAGCGTATTTTTTTCGTCTATTTTTGAAATATGATTTATACACCCCAACACTCTCAAAACCGTGTTTCTTATAGAGTCTAATCGCTCTCTCATTGTCACTTCTAACAGCAAGTTCAATGATTTCAATGCCACTTTTTTTCGGCAAAGTCAATCACCGTTTCCATGAGCCTACTGCCAAGACCCTTGCCCCATTCAGACATCAAAACAGTAATCCCCAGCTCAGCACGATGGCTCATCCTCCTCGGAAGACCATTTAGGCTGACTGTGCCCACGACCTCATCACCCCTTACGGCAACATAAAGAACGGAGTGAGGATCCGCATGCATCATTTCTATATATTCCTTCTCGCCTTCAAGTGAAATAGGAAATCCATCCGCTCCAAACGAAAGATTATCAGTTTCAGCTCCCACTCTTCTTGAATGCTCCATGCAGGCTGCCGCATCGGCGGCAGTTGCTTCTCTGATAATAATGTTTTGCATAGTTTGCTCCTTGTGTTGGGTACGAGTTCAGTATATCCGATATACTTTCATTCGACACATACAGTTCTATTTCATAATTAGATAAGCAATGCACCCAATCACTGCTATCCACCCTACTCCTCCAATAACTTTTTTTCTTTTGTAGTTGTCGGTCTTTTTTTGTCACTTTGATTTTCATATTTTTTTCCTTTCTTATTTTTTTATGGTTGTATTACTTTCTTATGTTCAAAGTTCATGTTTGTACTGCAACTGCATTGGTTTCAACAAGTTTCATCAATCGCAAGCAGCACTAACGAAAAAAAGCTGCCCTAACCACTCTGGTTAATCCAGTCGCGGGGCAGCTTGTTTTGGTGGAGATGGCGAGAGTCGAACTCGCGTCCGAAAGCATTTCCACTCGATTTTTCTCCGAGCGCAGCTGATGAATAAATTTTCGCCGTGGCAGCCGCTCATCAGCAGACTACTACCACAGTTATCCCGTTAGTCCCTTACGGTTACGGGCCTCACCGCAAAGTTTTCCTACATAGTCGATGCCGACATCAGGCCTGTAGGGTGAACCTGAATAGGCACGCGGGCTGCTAATTAAGCAGCAAATGCGAGTTTGTTGTTATTTTTTTAGCGTTTATATTTAACGTCCGACTTTTTTTACGTGGATCCGGAACCACGGCTCGCTTATCGGGCTTCTACACCCCCGTCGAAACCTTTACATCCCCATGTTCATGAGTCAAAGCTTCGCCTTACTTATATATGATATACCCTAGCAAATGCAGGATTACGCAGGCTCAAGCCATCCTATCCTGCAGCCAGGAATCTATCTTTGCTTCATTGCGCGCTCCATGTTTCTTGAAGCATCGCGCTTTGCTATAGCGTCTCTCTTATCGTAGTTCTTCTTACCTCGAGCAAGAGCAATCTCTAGCTTCGCTAGGCCTGCCTCGTTTATATACATAGTCAGAGGAACTAGCGTGAGACCCTTTAGCTTGGTTGCACCAATTAGCTTGCGAATTTCCCTCTTGTGAAGAAGAAGCTTTCGCGGTCTGAGCGGATCTACATTGAAGCGATTTCCCTGCTCATAAGGGCTGATATTCATTCCGTATATCATCATCTCTTCTTTTTCGATTCGCGCGTAGCTTTCTTTGATGCTGACCTTACCAAGACGTGCTGACTTGATTTCGGTACCCGTGAGAACAATTCCTGCCTCATAGGTCTCCTCTATGAAATAGTCATGACGCGCCTTCTTATTGTTAGCTATCATTTTTCTTTGTTTATTTGCCATTTCAATCCTCTAATTCTTGTATGGATTGTGAATTGTGCCAAACTTACGTAGTGGGAATACCCTGAATACGACCTTGCCGACAATGTCCTTGTATGAAACAAGCCCTACACTATCGGATCTGCTATCGATGCTCACGGCTCTGTTGTCACCCATGCAGAACAAGTGATCTGCCGGAACCACTAGCTCTGTAATATCTCCGGTCGTGTAGTTATCCATTGTGTAATTATCGTCGGTTTCCTTGCCATTTATATAAACCTTGCCGTCATGAATGCTAATTACATCGCCTGGCACACCTATTACTCTCTTGATAAGCATCTTGGTTTCGCCCTCGGCGTCCTCAAGCTTAGATTTGAATACGATTACGTCGCCTCTCTCAGGCTGTCCACCAAATAACTTGTAGGACTGTTTACTGATAAACAGATAATCGTTCGTGTAGAAGTTAGGCTGCATGGAGCGCTGCTTTACAATTGTTGGCTTGATGAACTGCATCACAAGGATGGCAATTACAACCGCAATTGCAACGTCCTTGCCCCACTCTTTGACGAATCCACCCGTTGTCTTCTTCGCTGGCTCTGCCTTCTGATTGCGTCTTCTACGACGTCTTGAAGGTGTCTGCTCTCCTGAGCTTACGTCCTGCTGAGTCTGACTTGGATTGCTGCCAGACTCCTGGCTCAAGCCCTCTTCAGATGATTCTTCGCTTTTAGATTTATCTATTAGTGGAGGTTCATTCTTCAGGTATTCCTTGAGATCTGGCACTTCCTGAGTATTAAATTTGTTCTCGATTTTTGGATTCTTTTTTTCCATCTTTCTCCCTAAGTAACCCTCTATATATCCTCTGAAATTCTTCAGGCAATTCACATGTCAAAACCTTGCCATTCATATATGACAAAGTTCCATCCTCTATCAAAAAAATTTTAACTCATATGCGTGAAGTAACTGTGTGTTTAGTGAAAATTTACGTGACACAAACTGATTTACCTTCTTGTCACCGTATTTAACATCGCCGATTACAGGATAACCTGCCTTGGACATATGAAGTCTTATCTGGTGTGTTCTTCCGGTTACTATCTGCACCTTCACTAATGTGTAGTCATTGCATGACTCCACTGGTTCAACAAAGGTCTCCATGCTGAGAGCCTTGCCCCCCATGCGAGCAGCCTGCTTCTCACTCACGATGGAAGCGAGGTTTTTCTCCCTATCCTTGACCATGAAATCCTGCAAGTGGAGCTTCTCTCTAAGTTCACCCTTGACTATCGTCATGTAGAACTTCTCTATGCTTCCTCTTTCCCTAATATGCTTGTTCAGCTCCCTTAGGGACTGTGCATTTTTGCCAAATAGCACTATGCCAGTCGTATTTCTGTCAAGTCGATTAACAGGTGCTGGAGTAAAGGATTTCTCCACGCGTGGATCATAATCACCCTTTTCTATCAAATAGTCTACGACCTGGTTTGCCAAATGGTTTTTCTTCTCAAAACTGTCTCCATGAGTAAGAAGTCCAAAAAGGCTTGCTTACAGCGATGATATGCGCATCCTCATAGACTATCGTAAACTGTCGCTTTGCTCTATTGCGTGGCTTTTCCTTGGTTAAGGAAGATAGCTCATCATCAGATATGAAAAGTGACATCTCATCTCCAACTTGCAAAATGTAATCTTCTTTACATCTTTTGCCGTTGATCTTAATGTCCTTTCGTATCGCCTTATATATTCGAGAAAGCGGTGCATTATTCAAATATTTTTCGTAAAAAAACGGTCCAGTCTTTGGCCGGATTCGTTATCATTAATTCCTATTATCTTCACAAAATAATTATATACCATCCCCAAACCTTATGCAAAATGTATTTGTGTAAAACTGTGAAATATGATAAATTATAAGTAACTCTAAGAATTTCAGGAGGCAAGCATTTTGAAAAGGTTAAAGGATTTTTTCTATAATTTCAATGACATAGTCATCGTGCTCGGCATTCTAGCTATTGCAGCTTTTTGATTCTGTGGCGCGTCGATATAATAATGCGTTATCCAAAGACAGTCGCTGCTCAGACCGTTCAGACTAGCCAGAAGACTGAGGATACCAAGGCTAATGACACATCCAAGGATAAGGATAAGAAGAACGAAAAAAATCCGATAAGGACAAGAAGGACAACGATAAAAAAACAACTCCGAAAAGAGTACCGTAGAGGACGGAACTATTTGGAAGGACGGAGTCCTTAAGAACAATATGTCAGTTAAGGTTCCATCAGGAACAGCTACAGATGCAGTTAACGGACTAGTTGAGGCAGGTCTTTTTAAGTCATACGACGATTTTGCTGCTTTGTCAGAGCAGCTTGGTCTAGACCCTACATCAATTATCCCAGGAACCTATAAATTCGATGCAGGCAAGTCACAGTCTGACATCATACAAGCAGTGTTATCTAAATAGCCTCAGTTCAGGCTCAAGTCTCCGCGTCGCCATTGGCACGCGGTTATTTTAAGGGAGGAGTACAATGGCACTTATAACAACAAAAGAGATGTTTAAGAAAGCATTAGTGAACGACTATGCAGTAGGCGCATTCAATGTCAACAACATGGAAATCATTCAGGGTATCGTAGATGCGGCGAGCATAGAGAACGCACCTTTGATTCTTCAGGGTTTCTGCTGGCGCACGTAAGTACGCAAAGCCTGCATACCTGCTAAAAGCTTGTAGAGGCTGCTATCGAAGACACAGGTCTTGATATCGCACTGCACCTCGACCACGGAGAAGATTTTGATATATGCAAGAAGTGCATCGACGACGGGTTCACATCCGTTATGATTGACGGATCAAAGCACCCATTCGAAGAGAATATCGCTTTGACAAAGCAGGTTGTTGAGTACGCACACGCTCACGGTGTTGTAGTAGAAGCTGAGCTCGGCAAGCTAGCTGGAGTTGAAGATAACATCAAAGTTGATGCACGCTCCGCTACATTTACCGACCCTGACGAAGCAGTTGAATTCGTAGAGCGCACAGGCGTTGATTCACTTGCTATCGCAATCGGTACAAGCCACGGTGCTTACAAGTTCACAGGCGAGCCTTACCTCGACTACGAGAGACTAAAGAAGATTCACAGCCTTCTTCCAGACACACCACTTGTTCTACACGGAGCATCTTCAGTTTTGAAGGAATTCGTGGACCGTTGCAACGAGTTTGGTGGACAGATTCCAGGAGCACAGGGTGTACCTGAAGAGATGATTAGAGAATCCACTAAGTACGGAATCTGCAAGGTTAACATCGATACAGATTTGAGACTTGCTATGACAGCTGAGATTCGTCGCGTTTTGATAGAGAATCCTACAGAGTTTGACCCACGTAAGTATCTAGGGACCTGGACGCGATGCGATTACAAAGATGGTTCAGCATAAGATTAAGAATGTGCTAAACGCAAGTAACCAGAGATAGTCTGCATATTTTGAGGGCTATAGGACAAAAAGTGTTGATAAAAATCGCCATACACATTGATAATTCAATGTCTGTGGCGATTTAATCTTTTTTGAAAGAAGATTAAGGGTGGACAAAAAAAGTGTTGATGAAAAGTTTCTAATCTATTCAAATTTCAACGTTAAAACGTGGTATATCTTCCTTAGAATTAATGTTCTTGGAGGAATATATTATGAAGCAGGTTAATTGTCCCATTTGTGGATCTAAATGTGTCAAAAAATGGCAAACTAAAAATCGGGAAACCAAAGATGGCTATGTAAGTCTTGTAAGTTGGTATTTACGCCAAAGATAGATAATGATACTAAACAGCTTCAGCAGTTCCTAGCTTGGCTATTCAGTAAAGAAGTACAAAGTAATATGTCAGGTGGTGGAAGAACTTTTTAGAAGAAAGACCTCCAAGTTTTTGGGATATATGGGTTATGTCACCAAAGATAGAAGAACCAAAAGGATGTGCTGTATTTAGATGGCATATATCTATCACGTAAATCGTGTATTTTGATATGCTGTGACAAAGATAATGTATTAGGTTGGTATGTATGCAGGTATGAGCATTCAGGAGCTTGGGAGGCTCTAATGAGCCGTATAGCAGAACCTAAAGTAGTTGTATCAGATGGTGGAATGGGATTTAGAAAAAGCACTTAAGAAAAAAAGTGGCCAAAGGCAAAGCACCAAAGATGTGTATTTCACGTATTTTCACAGGTTAAAAGATATACAACAAGTAGACCAAATACTTTTAGCAGGTCTAGAACTTTATGCATTAGCTAGAGATCTGTTTGAGGTAAAAAAAGTATTGAAGATTCAAAGATATGGGTTAATCGTTTTACAGCTTGGATTGTGAAGCATAAGCGTTTTTTTAAGCGAAGTAACATATGATGAAAATGGCAAATCAAGACCTAAGCATGAAAGGCTGATAAAGGCTGAAAAAAATCAATTCTAAGACTGCTTTAATGACAATACTCTATTCACATATCTTGATAAAGAATTAAGAGCTGAGTTTAATATTCCATCTACAAACAATCGAATAGAAGGTGGTGTAAATGCTTGTCTTAGGGAGATGCTTTGCATAACCATAGAGGCTTATCTGTTGAGAGAAGAATTAAAGCGGTTTTTGGTGGTGCTATATGCACTCACCAAAAACCGCTTTCTGCTTCTGAGATATTAAAAAAACAATGCCTACAAACAAGAGCATAGATGATATTTACAAGAAGATGACTACCAAGAAACAACTAGAAGATACTATTCCTATGTGGGGAGATGCAGTTGTATGGAGCGAGCTACATAATTCAAGTAACTATCCGGTTTATTGGGATTAGTCATCAACACTTTTTGTCCTATAGCCCTATTTTGATAGAATATTAAGCAAGGGAATTTTATTCCCTTGTTTTTTTTATGTTGACAGTTTTTTTAGCTTTTTTTAATATAATTATCCCATCTTTGTATATATATTTTGATAATAATAGAAGAGGAGTAAATGATATGGATCAGAAGAAAGTCGCAATTCTAGGCTGGATGGGAACTTGCCTATCAATCGTAATGTACGTTTCATATGTCTTCGTAATCATGGGAAATCTAAGCGGAAATAAGAGTGGATTTGTTCAGCCACTTGCAGCAACTTTTAACTGCATAGTGTGGTTTGCCTACGGATTTTTTAAAGAAAAGAGAGATTATCCTATCATGGTTGCAAACGCTCCAGGAATCGTGTTTGGATTCCTTGCTGTTTTGACATCAATTCTCTAATATGTAAACTTGAATAACTTCTTTTGCACTAGAAAACCCTTTGACCAGTTAATCTCGGTCAAAGGGTATTTTTCTTGTATTTACTTGTCAAAGCATCTAGCCTTCTAGGTGAAGCTCCTTAATTAGATCTTGTTTCATATCGTATAGCTTCTGTGAAAGGTCAACGTAGTATGTCTGTGGATTTTCAAATCTAAGCATCTCATCCCAAAGTGTGTCAATCTGATTCATGCAATATTCCTTGATTTCTTCCACACTGCGTGACTTATGCACATTCTTACCCTTGTCAAAGAGCTGAACACGAAGATTCTTAGCCTCGAAGTTGCTTAACTTCTTGCGCTTCCAAACAGCCTTAGGGTCAAAGATCTCGTATCCATCAACTTCTTCAATAGTCTCCCCGTCAACAGTCATAACATCTGCTAGCACCTTGCCGCTTGTCTTGTCTGTCAAACGATAAAGAGTCTTAAATCCCGGATTTGTGATTTTCTCAACATTCTCAGATACCTTAATCTTAGGTATTGTAACTCCGTTTTTCTCTAGCGCTACGAGCTTATATACTCCACCAAAGACTGGTTCAGACTTTGATGTTATTAGTCTTTCTCCAACACCAAAGGCGTCAATCTGTGCTCCTTCAAGTATTACATCTCTAATGATGTACTCGTCTAAAGAATTACTTACGGTAATCTGACAATCTTGCAATCCTGCGTCGTCAAGCATCTTACGAGCATGTTTTTGTTAGATATGTCATATCTCCACTATCAATTCTGATGCCCATCTTAGATGGCTTAATTTCTTTGAATACCTTGATTGCATTTGGGACACCAGACTTGAGGACATTATATGTGTCTACAAGCAGAACGCAATTTTCTGGATAAATCTCAGCATATTTCTTAAATGCTTCGTACTCAGATGGGAACATCTGAACCCAGCTGTGTGCCATTGTTCCGAGCGCTTTGATGCCATAGTCTCTGTCAGCTATCGTACATGCTGTACCTGCACATCCACCTATATAAGCGGCTCTTGCCCCGTATACTGCTGCTGAAGGACCGTGAGATCTTCTTGTACCAAACTCTAGAACCGGTCTTCCCTGCGCTGCTCTAACAATTCTACTTGCCTTTGTTGCAACGAGGCTCTGGTGGTTTACAATCAGTAGTATCATAGTCTCTACGAACTGTGCCTGCATAACAGGACCTCTTACTGTCAAGATCGGCTCATGTGGAAAATATCGGTGTTCCCTCTGGAACTGCCCACACATCGCAGCTGAACTTGAAGTTGCGAAGATACTCGAGGAATTCCTCGCAGAAAGCTACCTTTAGATCTAAGGTACTCTATATCTTCTTCTGTGAATTTTTAGATTATCAAGATAATCTACAACCTGCTCAATGCCTGCCATGATAGCGAATCCACCACCGTCTGGCACCTTGCGGAAGAAACATGTCGAAATACGCGATTTCGTCTTCTATTCCCGCCTCCAAATAACCATTAGCCATGGTTATTTCATAAAAAAATCTGTAAGCATTGTCAGATTCATTGTTTTAAACATTTTACTACCTCTACGTTTAACAATTACATTAGTTAGTCAAATACATTGTAACAAAATTAGTCGTTATTTCAACCTTAATCGCCCTTTTTGTTCAAAAGCGGCTTTAGATAGTGCCCCGTATAACTTTGCTTGCAGTTTACTATTTCTTCAGGCGTTCCGCTGAAAACTATCTGTCCACCCTTGTCACCACCCTCTGGTCCAAGGTCGATTATGTGGTCAGCACACTTGATTACTTCTAGATTGTGTTCAATTACAACTACTGTGTTTCCGGCATCGACTAGCTGCTGGAGCACTGATACCAGTTTATCAACATCTGCAAAATGAAGTCCTGTTGTCGGCTCATCTAATATATAAAGTGTGTTTCCGGTGCTTCTCTTTGATAGCTCTGTAGCAAGCTTTATTCGCTGTGCCTCTCCACCTGAAAGCTGTGTCGAAGGCTGTCCAATTTTGATATATCCTAGCCCCACGTCTTGAAGCGTCTTTAGGTGACGCATTATGCTTGGAATGTTTTTGAAGAACTCTACTCCCTCATCTACGCTCATATTTAGCACATCAAAGATACTCTTTCCCTTGTATTTTACCTCAAGGGTCTCTCTGTTATACCTCTTTCCACCACATACCTCACAAGGAACATAGACATCTGGCAAGAAGTGCATCTCTATCTTGATTATTCCATCGCCACTACACGCCTCACAACGTCCGCCCTTTACATTGAAGCTGAATCTGCCTTTGCCAAAGCCTCGCATCTTTGCCTCTGGCAATGCTGCAAACAGGTCTCTTATCTTGGTAAACATTCCAGTGTATGTAGCTGGATTTGAGCGTGGAGTTCTTCCAATCGGACTTTGGTCTATGTCTATGACCTTATCTATGTTCTCAAGGCCCAAGATAGCCTCGTGCTCGCCCGCATTTGCATGAGTGCGGTTGATTATCGCTGAAGCCCCTTTGTTGAGGATTTCGTTAATTAGGCTGCTCTTGCCTGATCCCGAAACACCAGTCACACAAACAAGCTCTCCTAAAGGAATATCTACATCGAGATTCTTTGAGATTGTTTGCACGTGCGCCCTTAATTGTAATTAATTTGCCGTTGCCTTCTCTTCGATGCTCTGGCAGCTCTATTTTCTTTGCTCCTGACAGATACTGCCCTGTGATAGAGTTCGGATTTGCTTTGATTTCCTCTGCAGTTCCCTGCGCAACGACCTCACCGCCGTGAATTCCTGCTCCTGGCCCAATATCTACAATCTGGTCAGCCGCATACATAGTATCCTCATCGTGCTCTACAACAATCAAAGTATTTCCGATATCAGTAAGCCGCCTTAGCGTCGCTAAAAGCTTGTCATTATCCCTTTGGTGAAGCCCTATGCTTGGCTCATCGAGTATGTATAGTACACCGACAAGGCTCGAACCTATCTGCGTTGCCAGTCTTATTCTCTGAGACTCGCCGCCCGATAGGGTTCCCGCCGAGCGAGATAGCGTCAAATAGTCTAAACCTACATTGACGAGAAATGAAAGTCTCTCTTTAATCTCCTTTACAATCTGCCTTGCAATAAGCATATCCTTTTCGCTGAGCTCAAGATTTTCGATAAAGCTGAGAGCATCGCGTACCGGTAAATCCGAAAGTTCCGCGATATTCTTTCCTCCGACAGTTACTGCCAAAACCTCAGGTCTAAGCCTTTTACCCTGACAGGCCTCACACTTGTGAACGGTCATGAACTTGCCCATCCACTCCTTCATCAAATCTGAATTGGACTCACGATAGCGTCTTTCAAGATTTACAATAAGTCCCTCAAAGGTATGTTCCCTCTGCTGAACCTTACCTCGATTACTTGTAAGCTCATATTTTTAGCTTGCGGTCGCCTGTTCCGTAGAGAAGTTCATCCTTGAACTTCTTAGGTAGATCCTTGAAAAGGCGTGCTTAGGTCAACCTTATGCATCTCTGCTAGAATTCTGATGACATCCCAGTAGTACTTTGTGAACTGCATAGTTGCAAAAATGCGGCTCAAAGCACCCTCTTCTATGCTCTCTTCCTCCTTGATAATCGCATTTTCGTCTACCTTTTCGGTAAATCCGATACCATTACAAACAGGACATGCGCCAAATGGATTGTTAAATGAGAATGTTCTAGGCTCTAGCTCCTCAATTCCAATACCATGGTCTGGGCAGGCTAGCTTTGTTGAAAAACATTCTCTCCTTGCTATCCTCACCAGTTCCCAGTTGCGCTAGTACAAGACCCTCACCCTCTTTAATCGCAAGCTCCACAGCCTCTGAGATTCTTCCCTGCTGTCCGTCCTTGATTACAATTCTATCTATGACAATTTCAATATTGTGCTTGTTGTTCTTTTCGAGCTTGATTTCCTCTTCGTTGATTTGGTATAGCTCGCCGTCAATTCTAACTCTCGTGAAACCTTCACGCCTTATTCTATCTATGAGCTTCTCATGCTGACCTTTTCTACCTCTCACAACAGGAGCGAGAAGAATCAGCTTGGTTCCCTCTTCGTATTCCATCAAAGCATCGACAATCTGATCCACGCTTTGACTGCTAATCTCACGTCCGCAAATGTGGCAGTGTGGCACTCCAACCCTCGCATAAAGAAGTCTCAGATAGTCGTGAATCTCCGTAACTGTACCAACGGTTGAGCGCGGGTTCTTACTCGTCGTCTTTTTGATCTATGGAAATCGCTGGCGAAAGTCCCTCTATGAACTCCACATCCGGCTTTTCCATCTGCCCTAGAAACTGCTCTCGCATACGAAGAAAGACTCTCAACATAACGACGCTGTCCCTCCGCATAAATCGTATCAAAGGCTAGTGAAGACTTTCCGGAGCCCTGAAAGACCTGTAAGCACAACCATCTTGTCGCGCGGAATCTTCAAATCTATATTTCTAAGGTTGTTTGCTCTCGCACCCTTTATATATATCTCGTTTTGCATTTACAAAATCCCTTCCATCCCGTAAATATCTTTAATCTACATCAAAGCCTATAGCCTTGACTTGTACTCAAATACAATATCTCTAAGCTCGGCTGCACGTTCAAATTGCAAATCCTTAGCAGCCTGCTTCATCTCAGCCTCAAGCTTCTTGACCAGAGCCTTAAGCTCCTTAGTTGTAAGCTCAGAAGCCTTCTTCCCCTTGTAGTTCTCTTCGCCATCAGCCTGCTTGGTCGCCTCAATAACGTCTCTAACTGACTTAGAAACGCTCTTAGGCGTGATTCCATGCTCTTCATTATATGCCGACTGAATCCCTCTACGTCTATCCGTTTCGTCAATTGCTGCCTGCATAGCCCTGCTAATATGATCAGCGTACATGATAACTCTGCCGTCCACATTTCTCGCAGCACGCCCTATGGTCTGGATCAAAGAAGTCTCTGTTCTCAGAAAACCTTCCTTATCAGCATCCAAAATCGCCACAAGCGATACCTCAGGAATATCAAGACCCTCTCTGAGAAGATTGATTCCGACCAGAACATCAAAGACACCAAGTCTCAAATCCCTGATAATCTCAAGACGCTCAAGCGTATCAATCTCCGAGTGCAGATATCTAACTTTGATTCCTGCCTTCTGTAGGTACTCCGTTAGACCCTCTGCCATCTTCTTCGTCAAAGTGGTGATGAATGCTCTCTCGCCCTTCTTCACAACAGCGTTTAATTCACCTATGATATCGTCAATTTGATTTTCGGTAGGTCTAATATCTATAGGTGGATCGAGAAGACCCGTCGGTCTAATAACCTGCTCAGCTGTAATTCCACCAGACTGCTCCTTTTCGTAAGCTGCAGGAGTTGCACTGCAGAACATTATCTGATGAATTAGACCTTCCCACTCATCAAACTGTAAAGGTCTGTTGTCTAGCGCCGAAGGAAGGCGGAAAGCCGTACTCCACGAGCGAGCTCTTTCTCGATCGGTCACCGGCATACATCGCCCTAAGCTGTGGAAGCATGACGTGAGATTCATCGATAATCGTTATGAAGTCATCTGGGAAATAGTCTATCAAAGTATATGGCCTAGCACCTGCCTCAAGGCCGTTTATATGCCTTGAATAGTTCTCTATACCTTTACAGGTTCCGACCTCTCTAAGCATCTCCATATCATATCTTGTTCTCTGCTCTATCCTCTGTGCCTCAAGAAGCTTACCTCTGTCCTTGAACCACTTGATTCTATCCTCGAGCTCCTCCTCAATTGTGACAAGAGCCCTCTCCATATTCTCCTTTGATGTAACATAGTGAGATGCAGGATAAATCGCTACATGCTTTCTGAGTCCGACAATTTCTCCAGTCAAAGGATTCATCTCTTTGATAGCCTCTATCTCATCGCCAAAAAGCTCAATTCTCACTGCATGGTCAGCACCAGCAGGAAAAATATCTATGATATCACCTCTAACGCGAAATGTTCCTCGGTCAAAATCAACATCGTTACGCATGTACTGAATGTCGACTAGCTTCATCAAAATATCCTTGCGCGATTTTTCCATACCTGGGCGCAGCGAAAGAACCTGATTCTCGTAATCAAGCGGGCTACCTAGACCGTATATGCAAGAAACACTGGCAACTATGATGACATCGCGTCTCTCTGAAAGCGCTGCAGTCGCACTATGCCTTAGCTTCTCAATCTCTGCATTGATATCTGAATCTTTCTCGATATATGTATCTGTCGAAGGAACATAGGCTTCTGGCTGGTAGTAATCGTAGTATGAAACGAAGTACTCAACCGCATTCTCAGGGAAGAACTCCTTAAACTCCCCGTGAAGCTGAGCTGCAAGCGTCTTATTATGGCTGATTATCAAAGTAGGACGATTTAGTTCCTTGATGACATTCGCCATAGTAAAAGTCTTTCCTGATCCAGTGACACCAAGAAGAGTCTGCGCCTTCTTGCCGCTTCTGAAAGCCTTTACCAATTTTTCTATCGCCTGTGGCTGATCCCCAGTCGGAGCAAATTCCGAAACGAGCTTAAACCCTGACATAAAGCTAAATTCCTTTCATCTATCTAAAGTGCACTAAGTACTTATACACCAATTTCATAGCTTTGATTATAAATCTTTAGCACATTTTTTGCAACATATGTTCTTTTTTTCATCAAAATAGGAGCCGGTCAAACCGACTCCTTAAATAGCTTTTATTTGTTTAGCTCCTCTTGATACTTTTGCAAACTCAGCTTCGTTAGCCCAAACAAAGTGATCAGGTCTAATTTCCATCCACTTTGGCTTGTCAGTTGAGTAATCGTGCTGTGAAGGATCGTAAACCTTTAGCACCTTCTTCTTCTCGTGCTCTGGATCTGGCATTGGTATAGCCGAAAGCAGTGCCTGAGTGTAAGGATGCATAGGGTGTGCGAAAAAGCTCTTCAGTTTCTGCAAGCTCAACCAGAACGCCCTTATGGATTACACAGATTCTGTCACATATAAACCTCATAACTGAAAGGTCATGTGAAATAAACAGATATGTGAGTCCCATCTCCCTCTGCAGTTTAGCCATCAGGTTCAAAACCTGTGCTCTAATTGATACGTCAAGCGCTGAGATAGGCTCGTCCGCAATAATGAACTCAGGATTCATAACCATAGCTCTTGCAATACCGATACGCTGTCTCTGACCACCTGAGAATTCGTGTGGAAATCTGCTTGCAAACTCAGGCAGGAGTCCTACAGAATCTAAAGCCTCTGAGATTATTCTGTTACGCTCTTGCTTGCTGAGCTTCTTAGGTAGGTTTAGAAGTCCTTCTGCAATGATATAGTCAACCTTTGCACGCTCGTTCAGCGAAGCCATAGGATCCTGGAATATCATCTGAATCTTACGAGTTACCTCTATATCCTTTTCCTTTGAAATTTTACCGCTTATGCGCTCTCCGTCGTAGATAATTTCTCCGCCAGAAGTAGGATTTATACGAATTATAGCTCGTCCGATTGTGGTCTTACCAGAACCAGACTCACCAACTAGACCAAAGGTCTCACCCTTATAAATCTTGAAGCTCGCCTTATCTACAGCCGTAAATGGTTTCTTGCGCGAACCGAACTGGACAGTGAGGTCGCGAACGTCGACGAGAACCTTTTTTTCCTTCTTCTCTTTTTCGTTCATATTAAAGCCTCCTCTCCGCAAGTCTTTGCACAGCTTCTGGTGGATCTAGCTTAGGAGCTCTTGGATCCATCAGCCATGTTCTAACCCTATGAGTTGGGCTTACCTCAAAGAACGGCGGTCTTTCGATAAAGTCAATATTCAAAGCATGAGGATTACGAGGTGCAAAAGCATCTCCCTTGATATCCTCCATTAGATTTGGAGGCGTACCTGTAATTGAGTAAAGATCCTCACCCTTAATTCCAAGCTGCGGGAGCGAGCTTAGAAGTGCCCAAGTATATGGGTGCTTTGCATCGTAGAAAATTTCCTCACACTTACCAACTTCGATGATATCGCCTGCATACATTACCGCAATTCTGTCAGCAACATTTGCAACTACACCGAGGTCGTGAGTGATATAAATAGTTGTTAACTCAAGCTTCTGCTGCAGTGTACGTATAAGCTTAAGAATCTGAGCCTGAATTGTTACATCAAGCGCTGTTGTAGGCTCGTCACATATCAAAACTCTTGGATCACAAGCTAGTGCAATAGCTATCACTACACGCTGTCTCATACCACCCGAAAACTCGTGAGGATATTGCTTGCAGCGTCTCTCAGGATCATTTATACCAACGTCCGTCAAAAGCTCAATCGCTCTCTTGTGAGCCTCTTCCTTGTTCACATCTCTATGAAGCATTACTGTCTCTTCGAGCTGATGTCCAATGGTCTTAAGTGGATTTAGCGATGTCATAGGGTCCTGCATGATCATAGCAATCTGCTTTCCTCTAATCGTCAGCCACTCTTTTTTTCGGTCGCGTATGTTGAAAGATCAACGATTTTTTTCGTTTCCGTCCTTGTCCTTATCTCTAAAAATATATGTGCCCAGAATCTATTCTACCGTTTGAATCCAGCATTCCTAGGAAGGTCTTTGTAAATACAGATTTACCAGATCCCGACTCTCCTACAATAGCAATACTCTCACCCCTATGGATGTCGAGGCTTATGCCTCTGATTACATTGAGAGTGTCCCCTCTGAGGCTGAATTTTACATGGAGATCATCAACTGACAATACTACGTTATTAGCCATATTATCCATAAAATCCACCTCCTACCTGTGATTTCTTGGGTCTGCAGAATCTGAGAACGCATTACCTATAACATAGAATGAAATAGTGATTAGCGACAGAACTGCTGTTGGGAAAATGAGCTGATATCTTAGGTTTGGACTCATCATAAGCGTACGACCTGAGTTAACCAGGTTGCCTAGCGAAGGCACATCTGTTGGCAATCCAAGACCTATGTATGTTACGAATACTTCGTTACTGATAGCTCCAGGAATTGTCAAAGCCATTCTCAGCATGATAACTGAAACAATGTATGGCAACAGATTCTTTAGGATAATCCTATAAATAGGAGTTCCCAGACATCTTGAAGCTAGGTTATAATCACGATCTCGAATCATCAAAATCTGATTTCTGATAAACAGCGCCATGGAAAGCCATCCAGTGATGCTCATTGCAAATATCAAAGTGAATATGCTTCTATCCATTACGTATGCAAGTAGAACTAGCACTATGGTCTGAGGTACATTATCAAAGATATTCCAAAGCTCTGTGAAGAAGAAGTCGAGCTTTCTTACATAACCCCAAAGAAGTCCAATTGTAATACCTACAACTGCTTCAACTAATGCTACAACAAAGCCTATAAATAGCGAGGTTCTCGTTCCAGCCCAGATACGTGCCCATAGGTCCTGACCTGCACTGTTAGTACCGAATATAAACTTTCCTCCTGGCTGCAAGTTACTCATTGCAGCACCGCTATCATAGAAAAATACATCGTTTGGCTTTGCCTGTCCTGGTAGGAATGGCTGAATGAATGTGAACGCAAGCAAACCAACCATTATTATCAAAAATCCTACTGCCACCTTTCTGTGGAAAAAGGTGTTTACAGTTGAACGCCAATATGAATATCCTTTGAAACTCAGCCTCTCAGAGTCTCTAAGATCATGCACAGCAAAGCTGAACTTCTCAGCTTCTGACATCTTGGTTCTATCTATCTTTCCATCTTTGACAGGTGCATCGCCTAGTCCACCGCTCTCGATACGGTCAAGTTCCTTAGCAAGAGCCTCAGAAGCCTTGTCTTCTAAGTTCTTAGACATATGGTCTTTAATTGAAAACTTATTCATTAACGAGCACCTCCCTTCTTGCTGAATGAAATTCTTGGGTCCACTATTGTCATCATCACATCACCCAAAAATGAGTCCCGCAATACTTAATGCTGAGTAAATCAAAAACTAGTGCCTGAACAACTGTGTTATCCTGACCCTGAATACATTTTACTAGAAGTCCACCCATTCCTGGAATTGAATATAGTGACTCAATATAGATCGATCCTACAAGCGTCAAAAGGAATGAAGTAGGTATGTACTGCACTAGTGGAACAAAAGCATTACGGAAAATCTGCTTGTTCATGATGTCCTTGGACTTCATGCCCTTTGCTGTAGCTAGCTTTACATAATCCTTATTGCTTTCATCAATCATATATCTTCTCAGCCACATAGCGTAGTAGGAAATATTACCTAGCGCTAGTGAAAATACTGGAAGAATGTAGGTTTCCCATCTGTTTGCGTTAAACAGTGTCGATATACCTAAAATACTTGTTCCGTACATCTGTATGAACAGATAGTAGACGACCGCGGGTACCGCGTTGATAAGTACGATAAATACAGTTCCAATATGATCTGGAATCCTTCCCTTATACTGTGCCATAGCTCTTCCTAGTGGTATACCAAGAAGAAGTGAAATCACAAGCGACATCGCACCAAGCCACATAGAAATTGGAATCTTGTCAGCCAAAATCTTTGTAATTGCAACACCTGGACGGTAGCGCGAGGATTTGCCTAAATCTCCGTGAAGCAGATTGCTGTAGAAGCGTCCTAGTTGTTCTGGAAGTGGATCCTTTAGTCCCTTCATCTCTAGCTGCCTGTCAACCTGAGCATCTGTTAGCTTATCGAAGTTATTGAAATATCCCTCGATAGGCATGAGTCTAAGCAGACAGAATACTATCGTACATACGATAAGTAGAGTTATAAAGGAACGTAGGATTCGTTTTGTTAAATATGAAGCCATTTATAAGCCTCCAATCCTTAAAATTTGTGTCAGTTTATTATGTCAATTCCCATATCTAATAATAGCCAGAGAGACTTAATCTCCCTGGCTATATTAACACCAATAATCACGCTAATTCTTTATGAAAGTCTTCTCAATAAGTTATTTCTCTTCAGTGAGTTCCTTTTCCCAAGTCTTTAGCTTCTTGTTGAACTCTTCTGTATTGAGTGGCTTCTCTAAGATGTGCATACCCTTGTATCTGAGTGATGCTACACCGTAAGGAGCATAAGCGCCTTCGAATGGATCTAGGTAAGATGCTGTGTAGCCAGCGTCTAGTCCATAAGGAACTACCATAGCATGTTCTATCAAAATTGCCTCAGCCTTTGCAAACGCCTCGTATCTCTCAGCAAGCTTTTTTTAGGGTCGGTAATCTTGTTAGCAGTCTCAATCTGCTTATAGTACTCATCCATTATAGCCTTTGTTGATGAGTCTGTGCTCGCATACTCACGTCCATATGAGTTGTCCTTACCGAAAGGATCTGCATATGTTAGAGGATCTGCGTAATCGCATCCATAGTTACACTTCATGAATCCGAACTTGTTGCTTCTTCTTATATTTGTTAGGAAGCTCTGTGTAGGTCCCTGCTCAACTACTACGTCGATGTAGTCTGTTCCTAGAAGTCCCTCAAGCTGCTTCTTGATGTATGTGCATTCTGAATCCCAATCAGCAACTGCTGGGTTGTAAACCATTACAAGCTTGACTGGGAGCTTAGCTCCTGAAGCCTGTAGTTCCTTCTTAGCCTTTGCTGCAAATTCTTTAGCCTTATCTTCGTTGAAATATGCATCAGCGCCGTCCTTGTTAACAGCTAAATCCTTGAATACCTTCTGCTGTGTGTAGTCAGTTCCGTCTGCTGAAACGAAGTTAGCTGGTGTAATTGTATTTAGGGATCAAAAGCATCCGCATTACTTTCGTTGGAAATCTTCTTAGCGCCAACTCTGTTGATTCCGTAGAATATTGACTTACGGAAGTTCTCGTTGTTAACTGCAAGCTTCCAATTCTCTGGCTCATACTTCTCGTCGAACTTAGGATCGAACTGGAATGAGAAGAAGTAGCTGTAGTCAGGAGTTACTCTTGTTGGGTGGAAAAAGATCCTTTGTCTTCTCGTCCTGTGACCAGCTCTTAGCCATTGTGCTTGTTATTGTAGCCTGCTCTAGCTCGCCTCTCTTGTACATTTCGCCTGAAAGAGTTGCTGCTTCTGCATTGTATGTGTCTGTGATTGTCTCGATATATACCTGATCAGCCTCGAAGTAATCTGGGTTCTTCTGCATTACATACTTCTCACCTGCGCTGTACTCGCTTAGGTAGTAAGCACCACAGTACCATAGCTGGTCTGCTGTTACACCGTCTAGGGCCTCTGAGAACTTGTTCCAATCCTCAGCTGTCCACTTGTCGCGCTTATCCCAATCACCAAGCTGCTTTAGCATATCTGATGAAGCTGGAGCAAAGCATCCATATGTTAGGCATGATAGGAAGTAAGGACACTCTGAATCAAGTGTGAATACTAGAGTATAGTCATCCTTAGCCTTGATTCCTACATCCTTCCAATTAACTGTTCCATTTAGCAAAGCTTCAGCACCTGCGTCAGCATTCTTAATCTTTGCTGATGGGAACATGTAAGCTGCTGCTGCATCGCACTTTAGTGCGTATTCTGCTGAGTTTACGAAGTCCTGAGCCTTTACTTCACCCATTTCCTCGTGTGCAGAATTGTACCACTTAACTCCCTTGCGAAGCTTGAATGTCCAAGTCTTTCCGTCCTTGGATGTCTCCCACTTCTCTGCAAGCGCTGGCTGGATATGCCCCGTAGAATCGTACTGGATCAACCATTCCTGCGTATTAGCCGGGATACCCATATCTCCGGTAAGTGTTGTGTTGAGGTAGTTCAGCGTTGTTACGTCAGATGAATACAGTGATCTGAATTCAGTTTTTCCTGAATCGTTGCTTCCGCCTCCACAAGCGGTTAGCATGCCAGCTACTAGAAGTACGCTGACTAGCGTCACAAAAATCTTTTTCTTCATTCTTTTGCCTCCTACAAACATTTAGTCTTACTAGCGTTTAGATTTATTAGGTGGTAATTAGACCACACCAAATGCAGTCAAAACTTTCCTGTATTATAACACAGTTTCATCACATATATACTATTTTTTTAAATAATTCGTTATGAAATTCGGTAATAGAAGAGGTCCCTTTCATTAGAAACTAAGACTTGACCTTTTACTTTGCTAAAGCAATAAACCTCATCTGTATATTTCAAGTGCTAAGAGCATTTAATTACAGATTTCTGCTTTGAGTTCCTCCATGCTTTCCACCAAATTTTTTTGGCACCATTTTTGCTCCAAGAACGCTCTATCTCTAAATCCCCATGTGACTATTATGTGATCGATTTTTGCATTGTTCGCAGTGAGCAAATCAACTTCCGAATCACCTATGTAGACGACTTCGTTCTTGCTAAGTCCAAACTCATCAATTATTGCATTTATAGGCTTTGGATCTGGTTTTCTTGGTATTCCAATCCTCTCACCATAAGCTACATCAAAGGCTCCCTCAAAGAAATTTGCAAAGCTCCTTAACAGCACTGTCAATCTTGTTGGAGACAACAGCTGTCTTTACGCCACTAGCTCTCACCTCTTTGATCAGTTCAACTATTCCATCGTAAGGCCTAGTATTATCCATGCTATGAACCTTATAGTATTTCAGAAAATCCTCTTCAACCTTTGATATTTCAGCATCACTAAGTCCGGCTGGCACGCTTTGTTCTATCAAAAACCTGACGCCCCTACCGAGCGCCGCCCTCGTCTCCTGCTTGCTTCTTGCTGGGAGCCCATTCTCACTTAGTGCATAGTCTACACCGTTTGCAAGGTCGTCGAGCGTCGATAGAATGGTTCCGTCCATATCAAAAATAGCTAATTTATATTTCATCAAATCCCCCTACCTACTCATCAAAACTAAGAACTTCATCCAAAGGAAGCTTAGGGACGTAGTAGTTTCTTTCTTCATCTATATAGTAGCTAAGTTCACCCGCCTTGCCTTCGACCAATGTGCTCGTATGAGCTGGCTTTCCAATCGCTATTGCAAGGCGCATGGTGATATCATCATCAAGCCCTAGCTCCTTTGCGAAAGCCTTGGCATTAATTGATGCGAGTATGCAGCTTCCGTAACCCTTTTTCGGCACTAGCTATAGCTATAGTATCTGATGCAATTCCGGTATCTATATCCTTTATCATCGATGGGCTTCCTGCATAGTAAATCACTATAAAAAGCTGTCGGCATCTCATCTTCTTTTGGCGTTCCTAGTTCGCTTGGCAATGACGCAGCCCACTTTGCATTCTCGCAAAGCGTTCTGACCTTCTCCCTATTTGTTACGACAACAAAACGAAGCTCCTGAGCATTTCTGCCACAGCTTCTCTTTGCTGCCATAGACACTATTTCAGCGAGCTCTTCCCTAGGAATTTCAATCTGTTTAAACCTTCTATATGTCCTGCACCCATCTAGCAATTCCTTGAGATTCATCTTTGATTCGATGGGAAAAATTTAAACCGCCTACCTTTGTTATAGCAGTCTTCTCAAACGTCTTTCCAAAGTGCGCCTTGGCTGACGCGACATAGTGCTCTGCCGCCTTTTGATTGCCGATTATCTCCTCTTGAGTTAACTCTCTTACTACCTTTGCTGGGCTTCCTACTATGAGCACACCCTCTGGAAATTTCTTGTTCTGGGGAATTAGGCTTCCTGCTGCCACTAGGGAATTCTTTCCTATGTGACATCCATTCATCAAAATTGATCCCATGCCTATCATGCAGTTATCCTCAATTACTGCACCATGAACTATTGCACCATGGCCAATCGTCACATCATCACCTATATGCATAGGATATCCAGCATCAAGATGCAGAACTGCAGATTCCTGGACATTAACTCTCGAGCCCATTTTGAGCTCAGCTGAGTCTCCTCGAACCGTTGCGTTATACCAAATAGAGCAATCCTTGCCACATCTTACATTTCCGCTGACAACTGCGCCCTCAGCTATCATCAAATCCTCAAACCCGTTCATATATTCATCTCCTAGCGTATTTATGTTCGTTTAATAACCATTATATTATACCATCTCATCTGCTCAAAAACAAAACTGACATACACAGGATAACTACAATAAAAATTAATATCTTTTTATTATCAATAGTGAAACTATTCCATCCTCTGGGTTTTAGTGATACAATCATATGACAATCAAAAATATGAAATAATAGCAAAGGCCTCTTGGCAAAAAGGAGATAAAAATGCGTAAAAAGAATAGAATGAAACTAAAAAAAGCTGAGGAAATCCTCGCTAGAGAGAAACAGCGCCAGAGAAACGTATTTCTCAATATAGCTACAGCCTTAACTCTGACAACACTTGTTGGGCTTTCAGTAATTGCCCTAGCGCCAGTTCGCAAGGATGAAACAGTTAGCCCTGAGCTGGAGTCATAAAGCAGGTAGCTTATAAGTATGAAAAAGATCAGATAAACTCGGCTACAGCATTGCTTCGACCGGAGATGCAATTGCCTATACATTTATAGGTACTTTTTTGATGTTCTTTCTCACCACAGTGGCAAAGCTTGATCCAGCAAAGGCTGGTGTAATCAGTGCTGTCGGTGCTATTTGGAATGCAATTTTCAATCCTTTTATGGGATATTTTTCGGACAAAGTAAGAACTCGCTTTGGTAAGCGTAGACCTGTAATGCTAGCATTCTCAATTCCACTAGGTGTTTCGCTCTTCTTGCTTTACACCGTTGTTCCACTACCCGAAAAACCTAAAAAGCAATCTACTACGGCCTGATTCTCATGCTGTTTTTGGACATCATACACTGGCTTCTTTGTCCCTTATCTAGCGCTTGGCGCAGAATATACAACAAACTACGATGATAGAATCGTGCTAAGGCTTTATGCATCATTCTTCAATATGATGGGAATCCTAATCTGCATGTTCTCGCCTACACTTTTTGATAGACTTTCTAAAAATCAAAGGGAATGGAAACCAGCCACGCATGGTCGCTAACTGCAGGCATGCTCGGACTTATTATAATGAGCGTAATATTTATAACGGTTTATCTATCAAAGAGCAAGGATCTTCCATGTTCCAAGGCAGATGCCCCAGCAAAGGATGACAGTAATGGAATCCTAGGTATATTCAAGGAATATATTGCAGTTGCAAAGCTAAAACCTATGATATACCTGACAATTGCCAGCCTCGCATCGCTTATCTGCTATGCGATTTTGATGTCAGATATGCTCTACTTTATGACATATAACCTAAGGTTTTCACCTAAGCTTATTGCATTTTTACTTTTGACTAGACCACTGATTGCAGTAGCTTTCATTCCACTTGTGGGAAGAATTGCTATCAAAACAGACAAGCGTCTAGCGATAATTGCATTTTACTCGCTTGGTATCGCTTTGATGGTGCTACTTCACTTCATAGGTATAGAGAGCAAGTTTACCATCGCTTTATATGTCCTAGCTTTGATGCTCTGCACATGTATCTACTGGCAGCTAATGCCTGCGATCTACTACGATGTGTGCGACTACGACCAGCTCCATAGCGGTAAGTCAAGACAGGGAACTATAGTTTCCTTCCAAGGTTTAATCGAGGCAGTTGCTGTAGGCGCCGGCTCACTGATACTCGGTACACTTCTTAAGGTATCTGGCTTTTGATGGAAATGCAACTATGCAAAATGCTGAGACTTTGGCACGAATAGAGACTAGTACAACTATAATTCCTGTAATGTTCCTAGCTGTTGCGGCTATATCAATCTACCTTTATCCGATAACAAAACGCGCACACGAGGAAATTTTTGAGGGATTTAGCAAAAAGGATAAATAAAATTAGTAAAAACCAATAAATTTATATTAATTTATTGGTTTTATTTTCTAATAAATGGATAATATGTTAGTATAAAGGGGTACAATTAAATTACCTTTTTTTAATACTAATTAATGCTAAATTTTTATATGGGGGATAGTTTTATGAATAAAGAAGAATTTGCAAAAGTATATCGCCATTCCCTTGCACATATCCTAGCTAAAAGCTGTTATGGAGATTTATGGCAAGGAGAATGTTCAGATAGCCATCGGCCCAGAAATTGCCGACGGATTTTACTACGATTTCGTATTGCCTAAGAATGTGACAAATGACGACTTCCCTGCAATAGAGGAAAAAGATGCGCGAGATTATCAAGCGCAAAGAAGATTGGGTATGTAAGGAGCTCTCTAAGAGCGAGGCTCTAGAGGTATTCAAGGACCAGATATTCAAGGTTGAACTGATCAACGAGCTACCTGAGGACGAGAGACTCACAGTTTACTACACAGGAGATGACTTTGTTGACCTATGTCGTGGACCGCACATTAGCAATTCTCAGGAATTGATGAACTGTGCATTCCAGATTAAATCAGCTTCTGGCTCATATTGGAGAGGCGACGAAAAATCGTGAGCAGCTTCAGCGTATCTATGTTTACGCCTTCCTAAACAAGCAGGATCTCAAGGAGCATCTAAAGCTCGTTAAGGAAGCTATGGAGCGTGACCACAAGAAGATTGGCCCAGCACTAGATTTATTTATGTTCCAGCCAAGTGCACCTGGTATGCCTTACTGGCTACCAAGAGGATGGAAGCTCTTCAATGCACTCAAGGGATTCTGGTCAAGCATACACGAAGAACACGGATATCAGGAGATTTCTGGTCCTGTTCTAAGCAGCAGTGAGCTCTGGGAAGTCAGCGGACACTGGGGTCATTACAAAGAGAATATGTTTGTAGTTCCTCCAGCAAACGATGGTGATAAGATTTATGCTCTTAAACCAATGAACTGCCCTAATGCTATACTTACATATAAGAGAAGTCTTCACAGCTACAAGGACCTTCCAATTAGAATCAGCCAGACAGATACAATTCACCGTAAGGAGAAGTCCGGCGAGCTTAACGGTCTATTCCGTGTTCAGATGTTCCGTCAGGACGATGCACACACAATCCTAGCTGAGAATCAGGTGGCTGATGAGATTGCCGATATCATGAAGATAGCTGATGAGATTTACGGAACACTAGGTCTAAAGTACCGTGCAGAGCTTTCAACAAGACCTGATGACTACATGGGAGACATTGAGTCATGGAACAAGGCTGAGGCAGGTCTAAAGGCAATCCTAGATAACCAGTACGGAGAAGGTAACTACGAGGTTAACGAAGGTGATGGTGCTTTCTACGGTCCTAAGATTGACCTCCAGATGACAGACGCACTAGGTCGTGAATGGCAGATGGGAACAATCCAGCTTGACTTCCAGCTACCTTTGAACTTTGATCTTAAGTACACTGCAGCTGACGGAAGCCAGCAGCGCCCAGTTATGATTCACCGTGCAATCTTCGGTTCCTTTGAGCGTTTCATTGGTATCCTAATCGAGAACTTCAAGGGTGCATTCCCATTCTGGCTCTCACCTGTTCAGGTTGGCATAGTTCCTATTCGTCCTGAGCACAACGAGTATGCTGAGAAAGTTGCTAAGCTTCTTCGTAAGAACCGCATCAGATTTGAGGTTGACTATGAGAACCGCAACATGAAGGAAAAAGATTAAGGCTTATAAGAACAGTAAAGCTCCATACATCATCGTCCTCGGTGATAAAGAAGCTAGCGAAAAACACTGTTTCAGTAAATGTTCGCGGAAGCAACAAGCAGATCCAGAATGTTCCACTAGATAAGTTCATCGAGATGTGTAATGAGATGAACCTTGAGCACAATCTTGAGCTAATTGAGGAACTGTAAGTGGCTGAGTTGAATCGTAAATAGACGATTCTTATAGATATTCGAATATAAACGATTAAAGGGACTAGATTCAATCTAGTCCCTTTGTTATTTCTCATATTTACTTACTAATTCTTGCCTCTATGTACTGCTCTGCAGCCTTTTCCATAGCAAGGCAAATATCTAGTGCCTCCTGAAGGTCCTTGCCACAAGCAATCATGCCGTGGTTTGATATTATGCATCCAGAGCGGTCGCCAAGTGCCTTCACGACATTTTTTGTCAGCTTCCGACTTCCAGCATAGGCATAGTCGCTGATGTAGATCAGCTCTCCTGTAATCTTTGCTAGCTCTTCATCCAGAACCTGCAGTGGCTTTCTCGCTGCTGCAAAGATGGAGCAGTATTTGGAATGCGTATGAATTATTGCCCCAATGTCGCTTCTGCTTTCATATATTCCAGCATGAAGACCCTTCTCTGTTGTCGGAACATTTCCGTCTCCATATGTCAAGGTTTTAATTGCGACCTTTACCATATCGCTACCGTCTATCATCTTGTAATCTAGGCCTGATGGTGTTACAAGCATGTAGTTTGCAGAAAGTCTCACAGATATGTTTCCCCAAGTGCCCTGAACCAGTCCAAGTTCAAGAAGCTTACGTCCGTACTCAGCCATGGAACGCCTGGATTGCCATTCATCATTTTTTCTCATCTGCAATCCTCCTCTCTGCCCTAGAGTACTTGTTCAAATACTTTCTTCTGTTTGTATTCACAATAAAAAAGCCAAGCTCCTTTGCTCCACCTATTGCAGAAGCTTTGAGCACTATTTCTGCTGATTTCTCTAGTACAGTCATAGCAACAACAGCCTCATATGGATTTCTACCCACGGTTATTGCATAAGCATGTAATAGTTCTCCTTGTGTATCTACAAGTACTGCTGAATCCCTCCTGAGAGAATTTACAATTTTATGCGCATCTCTATCTAGAATTGGAGCTCTGTGACCAACAATCTGTGCGAAGTCATCGAGCACTGCTGTTACTTGCGTGCCGGCTTTGATGCACTCCTTACAGTATTTAGGTGCGCTAAGCATAAGAGCCTCATAATTCTTGAGGCTCATTAGTATTTCAGCTTCCGTCATATACTCGCCCGTCACTTCAGTGAAATCCTCAGTTCTAAGCTTGTGAAGTTCGGTTCCTTCCTTTGATATAAGGCATTTGCCGTCCAGCTTAACGAGTAATCTGTCTTCTACTTGTAAATTGTATTCAAGCTCTCTTATCTTTTTTTGATATAGTTTGAAAGCTCTTCTGATTTCATCAACTAATCCTTTCCCCTTGAGCTAGCCCAAACACTCTACCTGCTGAATGATGTCATCCATCTTGTCCATCATCTTATTCTCGTCGATTTTGCCATCGTGCAGGTAAGTATGATTTAGAACTGCGTAAAAACCACCAGTTAAAAATGTTAACTTGGTCTCGTCTCCACCGATTCTGTCTAATATCATCTGCTCTATTTCTAAAATTGGATTGCAGCCGCCCGGTTCGACTATTGATGCTGAAATTACCCTGATAATCAGCGCCGGGAAGACAGCTGCATCTTTAATCAGCTGCTCGAAGACATGTCTTACATCTGGACGATTGTCTTCCCTTTTCTCTTTTCTTTCGCAGTATTCCCTTACTGCGTTAACCTCATCCTCGCAAAGTGCGTCTAGCACACCTTTAACACTCCCAAAGTAGTTGAAAACCGTTGTCCTGGAAACATTCGCAGCATCTGCAATGTCCTGCATGGTGACATGCTCGATTCCATGAGTTTCTAGTAATGCCTTAGAGTTCTGCATTATTAGTCTTCGGGTCTTTCCTCTCTTGCCATAAAATACACTCATTCTTTTTCTCCCCACTTAGGTACAATATTTTGTTTTTATATGCAGTCTAACGTATAGTTAAACTCACCACCTTTTTTTATATTAGCTCATCTCCCATCAAATATCAACGTAAAATATGCATTTCTCAACAAATTTCACATTTCTATTCCGCGCTCTTACGTCTTCTTCCTCTTCGCTTTTCTAGCTTGCGAGCTTTACGCTTATCTGAGATCCATTTGCCGATACCCACACCCTTGTGAATATATCTGAATAGACCCTCCGTAGCTATCAAAAATACTACGAGCAGCATAGCAGCTTCTGTTGTAATGCTGTTGATACCAAAGAGCTTAGGCATAAACATAACGCTGTAAGCCATACCCGCTATCAAAATCGCCATCATCCCAACGTGAAGTCTATTTATCGGTTGAGCCACCTTACCTAAGTATAAGAAGCCAACTAGTGCAACAAGCATAGTGCTTGAAGTCGAAATACACTCTGCTGTGATGTTGAACACCTGACCAAATACAACCAGAGAACTTACGCTTATGAACATCGTAATTCCCGCCGGCAGGGCCATCTTGAACACATTTGATAGGAATCTTCCTTTGATTCTATCAAAGTTTGGTTCAAGCGAAAGTATGAATGACGGAACGCCAATTGTGAACATGCTTATCAAAGTAATCTGCGAAGGTTTTAGTGGATACTTAAGCACATTGATCACCGAGAACACCGCAAGAAGCAGTGAGAAAATATTCTTTGTTAAGTAAAGCGATGCTGCCTTTTGGATGTTATTTACAACTCTTCTACCCTCGGAAACTACAGAAGGCATCTTAGAGAAGTCTGAATCCATCAAAACGAGCATAGACGCATTTGACGCCGCCTCGCTTCCGGAAGCCATGGCTACCGAGCAGTCTGCATCTCTTAAGGCGAGGACGTCGTTTACACCGTCACCCGTCATACCTACAGTCTTGCCCTGCTTCTTAAGCGCCTTGACAAATGCAAGTTTCTGCTCAGGTGTAACTCTACCAAATACCGTAAATCTCTCAACAGCCTCATAAATTGACTGCTCATCCGTTAAATCTCTAGCATCTACATAGTGGTCTCCACCTATGATTCCCGCTTCCATGGCTACATGCGATACTGTCTCAGGGTTATCTCCCGAAATAACTTTGATCTCTACGCCATTTGCTGCGAAGTACTCAAAGGTTTCCTTTGCCGATTCTCTTACTGGATTATCTAGGAACACAAGTCCAAGAAGTCTAACTGGCGCCTCCAGGCTTCCGCCGTTTGGAACCTCGCTGGTCTTTGCGATTGCAAGGACTCTATATCCCTTATTGCTTATATTACTTATATAGTCTTCGTACCTTTCAAAGTCACTTCTCAGTACAAACTCAGGTGCGCCTATTACAAAGTTGCCCTCAACAAAGCAGGTTGCGCTGTACTTATATTTAGATGAAAATCCGCAAACCGATGTAGCTTCTCTTCCACTCAGCTTAGTAAAGTGCTCTTGAAGCGCGGCCATGGTCGAGTTATCCTTGCTTTGATATCTCACAATGTCGCCTACTAGAGTCTCTAGAACATCATCGCTAATACTTTCATCCATCTTTACAAAACCCTCAACCTTCATATCAGGGCCTGTTATAGTACCAGTTTTGTCAACGCAAAGCACGTCTACACGTGCTAGAGCTTCTATGCACTTCATGTTCTGGACAAGAACATCCTTCTTTGCTAGCCTCAAAGCCGAAACAACCATAGCTATGCTCGCCGTCATGTATAGGCCTTCTGGAATCATCCCTGAGAATAGCTGCAACCATTGAAGTTATACTGCTTCTAAAGGTTCCATCGAGTATGTACCACTCCTGAAATACGAGCGTAAGTCCCATTGGTATAATCAAAATTCCGATGACCTTAACGAGCTTGTCGAGCGACTTTATCATCTCGGACTCTTCCTGCTTATCCTTGGTTGCTTCCTTTGTTAGCTTTGATATATACGAGCTAGCTCCAACAGCAGTAAGAACTGCCATGCACTCTCCAGAAACTACATAGCTTCCCGAAAGCAATGCATCGCCCTGAGATTTTCCAATCTCGTCGGCTTCACCCGTCAAAAGAGACTCATTTACCTGAATCGAGCCATCTATAACCTCTGCATCTGCTGGAATCTGGTTTCCAGAGCGCAAAAATAATCACATCATCGATGACGAGTTTTTTTCTGTAGCGACCTCGGTTCTCTTGCCATCTCTCAAGACCTCAACCTTTGGCATCTTGAGGATCTTCAGGCTATCGAGGGTACGCTTTGATCTAATCTCCTGCAGTATTCCTATTGCCGTATTCGCAAAGACTATGAGCATAAAGGTCAAATCCTTAAGCGAGCCTGCGATAACGAGCAGAAGTGCGAGCACCGTAAAGATAAGGTTGAAGTAGGTGAAGACATTGTCCTTCACTATCTGCTTCACCGTTCTCGTCGATGAACTTACCTTTACATTTACCTTCCCGGCCTGTTCTCTATCTTTTACTTCTTGCTTTGTTAATCCCTGCATACTTTTCCTTTTTCTAAACGAACTATATTATATCCATTGACGCTTTGAGTTCTTTCTCGATTGCCTCAAGGTTACTACCTTCCTTTGATGCATCGCTTGGACTATTTCTGTAGTTTTCCATCATGCTTGCAAATATATCCGCTGTTGAAGGCGGTGTGTAGCTTATCGTGTTTGCACCAGCTTCAATTGTCTCAGCTATGGATTCCTCCGTAGGACCACCCGTTGCGATAATTGGAATCGTTGGGAACTTCTTTTCGGATTTCGCGAACCACCTGAGGCGTCTTTGCCGCAGCAGAAACATTCAAAAATCGATGCACCTGCATCTAGTCTTGCCTGAATATCCGTATCGCTGTTTAGTACGGTTACAATGATTGGAATATCAATAGTCTTCTTTATCATCATGATAGTATCATTCTGAGTTGGGGCATTTACGACTACACCAAAAAGCTCCGTGTGCTTCAGCGTCTCTTGCTATCAAAACAGAACGAAGTCCCGTTGTGGTTCCTCCGCCAACACCTGCAAATACAGGAATAGACGACGCATTTACTATGGTCTGCGAAATAATCTGTTGTGGCGTAAAAGGATACACCGCTAGAACCGCATCGGCATTGCAGTTTCTGATTATGGCAAGGTCCGTTGTAAATATAACTGACTTTATTCTTCGACCGAGCACAACTATGCCCTTTTGCCTTCCAAATGTTTTCTGGAATCTGTAAGCTGTGTGATCTTAAGGTTCCATTTAGGCGTGGAATGTCTTTTTTTGTTCATCATATCACTCCAATCTTAGTTTTATATAACGCACGACACGCGTGCCTTTGATTCTGGTTTCGCACTTTTCACCATCCATCAAAGATTGTCCTTAGTCAAAACAGCAAAACTATGCTATAATGCGATAAGAAATGCAATATTTGGAGGTGTAAAAATGTCATATAAATTCAAAAACTCATGGAACATGCGCTTCATTTATCGACGTTGAGATGGACGGCGACAAGATCAAAGAGGTCAATTTCACCGGCGGTTGCAATGGTAATCTCAAAGCAATCTCAAACCTTGTAAAGGGAATGACCCTCGAAGAGGTAAGAGAAAGACTTCAGGGAATTACCTGCGGTTTAAAAGACACCTCTTGTGCCGACCAGCTTGTTCACGCACTCGAAGAAGCTGCCAAAAACGGAAAATAATAGATTTCTATTGATGCTTTTTCCGTCATATCTGTCTCGGCTGAATCCTGTGATTCAGCTTCATCAGCTTTTGATTTCACCTTCCGGCGTTCCCTCGAATACCGGGAGATTTATTTTTACCGTAAATAGAGTTCCCTCATCTTTATATGAAAATCTTCCGCCCATATTACGGCAAATTCTCTCACAAGTCTTGAGTCCAATTTTGTTACTCTCTACATCGCGCGAATCTGGACGCGATCTATTTATGATTCTGATTATGATTTCCGAAAGCTCCTGCACCGCACTTATGCGCACGTGGTAAGTCTTATCGGCGTACTTTAATATATTTGATGACACATTATCAAAGAGCCTCTTAAGACCTGAAACATCGGCCTTTATATCAATCTCAGGAACTGAGTACTCAAAAGTCAATCTGATATCCGTAGTTTATAAGCTCAGCTGCATGCTCAGATATAAGCTGCTGCAAAAGGATACCGGCATTGTAGACCTCAAGCTCCTTCTCCTTGTGGCTTCCAAATACAAGGAAATATTGGAATAGCTTATCAGACAAATCCTTTAGCTGGAAAGCTTTCTCTCTGCTCGAAACAATGTACTTAAGCATTTCCTCTTCAGAATTATACTTATGACTCTCAATAATGTCCAGATAGCCTATTAACGATGTGAGCGGAGTCCTGATATCATGCGACATAGCGGTTATGAGCTGTGTGTTTGCATCCCAAGCAGCCTTCTCGCTCTGAAGTCTTTCAACTATAGAGTTACGCATGTTGTCGACATTGACTGCAAGTCTTCCAATCTCGTCATTTGACATAGGATTAATCTCTGCCTCAAGGTTTCCGTCGATAACCTCCTGAACTTCCTTTGATAGCCTAATCATCCTCTTCAGAACCCTACTGTTATATATCAAAAGACTTCCAAAAATAGCAAGACCACAGATGAATATCTTGACGAAAAGCATAATCTTGGAAAAATGCTCTTCCTTGTACACATCTATAAATACATAATATTTTTTTATCAGCGAATTTAACAATCCTATTCTTAAAGTTTGTCTTAAAAATTCTCGTCTAAAGTTGTTGTTTGCTGTTTTATTTGATTGTTAGTCGTTAACTTCTTGTCGCTCTTGGTTTTCGTGTCCGTCGTTGGCGAGTATGACCAGCCTCCGTCAAATACCGTATTCGTATCATCAGAAACCGTGAGATAAGTGTAATCGTTTTTCTTTACCCATTTCTGAAGCTTTTCGGTGTCGGTCCCCTTGACGTTATTGTTCGCTATATACTCCTCAAGCCCGCTGTATGCCTTACCGACATTCTTTTCGATTGCAGCATCGCTCTTGTAGAATTTCTCAATCAGTATATTCTCTAGCCAATCTGAGACTCCATAAAGCGAGATGGCAAGCACAATGGTTGCGAGTACGACAATGGTGAGCATAAGGTTAAGCGAAATAAACTTCTTCTTACTCAACCTTGTACCCCTTTCCCCAGATGGTCTTTATCAGCTTAGGGTGGTTAGCATCATCCTCTAGCTTCTTGCGCAGGTTAAGCACGTGAACCATTACCGTATTCCCATCAGATGGACGATACTCACCGTTCCAAACGCCCTCATAAAGGTCCTTATTGCCGACGATTTCACCACGGTGTTCAACAAAATATCTCATTATCGCATATTCCTTATCTGTCAAAGAGATACGCTTTCCTTCTTTGATGACACAGCGCTTCTTAGAATCGAGCCTAATGCTCTCATTCAGCGCTGTAACGCCCGAAGCCTGAGATACCACTCTCTGATACTCCGTATATCTTCTCAGAAGGGATTTTACCTTCATCAAAAGCTCTGCCTGGGAAAAAGGCTTAACTAGGTAGTCATCACCGCCCTCCGAATAGGCATCTATCTTATCCTTCTCCTGCGATTTTGCCGTCAAAAAAACATGATAGGCACATTGGATCTTCGGCGAATCATCTCGCAGGTTTCAACGCCCGTAAGGCCAGGCATCATTATGTCAAGAATTACGAGATTTATCTCCTTGTCGGCATATACCATCTCAACAGCATCGCCACCATTACCCGCTTGAAGAACATTGTATCCCTCACTTCCAAGCAAAATGGAGACTACCTCTCTAATATCTTGATCATCATCAACAACCAAAATCTTATTCTGTGCCATTTTTAATCCCTTTCCTTGTTTTCCTCTGTCGCCTTATCTATATACATAAAAATGAATATAGCACCTATGATGGTGAGCGCAGATGACGCGCAAAGAAGAATCTTTGCTGAAAAAAATATCCAATATAAAGCCGCCCATCAAGCTAGTTACAACGCCTGCCGTAGTTGTCATAGTCGTGAAACAGCATGTGCCCCTTTATTTCCTCACCTTTTTCTCATATTCTCATCGATATACTTGACCATTGCAGGTAAAAAAATACCGCTAGTGAGCAAAGCTGAGTTAACTGAACTATGAGAAAGCATGGTTACATTCGGTGAAAGCGTGCATCCGACAAGCCATATACAGAACACAACTGCTGAAAACTTCAGAAGCGTGCTGCACTGTATTCTCTTGCTATATTTATCAAAGGTCATCATCGCAGGAACCTCGAGAAAAGCTAGAACCGATAGAACCAGCCCTACTTCACCATTGTTTCCTCCAACTGCCCTTACAATCTGAGCCATAAAAGTGTTTACAGTTGCATTTCCGACATAAAGACCTAAAACACCTAGATTCACCATGAAGAACATCCTGTGATCTTTGAGGAATGCCCTTAGGTTTATCTTCTCTGCAGGAACCTCATGCTCCACATGCTTTTCCCCTGCCATCAAAGTGTTTTGTCTATGTGCCCTATACGAGAACCAAACGACTATTAAAAGCACTAGAGTCGTTAGAATTCCAGCCTTTGGAATAATATCAACTGTATATGAATCTACCATGTATCCAAGCGCTACAACAACAATGCTGTAAACCAGAGATCCTATACTTCTACAAAATCCAAAAATAAATTTTGTTTCCGCCATCCTCGAGCACGCGGTTAAGTCCATTGCAAAACGGCTGCATAACCGACTGAAGCATGAAGGCTGCTACATAAAAAACTCCTAGCACAACATGATTCTTAGCCACAAGAATTATATTTGTAAACAGAACAAGTGCTATGCACATGCTCGCCATAACGCTAAATATCGCAGTTCGTCTAGATCTATCCACATAGTCAGCAAGATATGGCTGTATTATTACCGCAAGTATATTCGCCAGCGCTATGATAATTCCAATCTGCGAATTTGAAAAGCCTCTTGCCAGCAAAAACACCGACGAAAAGCTCGAAATAACACCGTAGTAAACCCAGTATGCACCGTGTACCGATGAGTAAAGGAAGTTCAGTTTCTTTTCCATATCTAGCCTTCCAATCCATCTATTAAACACACTAGGCTCTCGCCCTCGCCAACATATAGGTCCGCAAGTTTCTTGAGTTCCTTTTGGTTAGCGTAGCTCACATCATCAAAGATACCAACTGTCTTCATTCCAAGTGCTGCTGCTGTTTTGAGTGAGTAGAGCCCATCCTCAAAAACTATTGTCTCCTCTGGAGCACTTGCCATAAAATCCATGGCCTGAAGGAACAAATCCGGCTCTGCCTTTGATTTTCCGACCTCTGTCGAGGTGTAAATTCTATCAAAATAAGAAGAAAGTCCCGTACGCTCAAGGCCTATCTCAATGCAGTCCCTATCAGTCGAAGTTCCGATAACCATAGGAATCTCACGCGCCTTAAAATACTCTAAAAGTTCCCTAGCGCCTTCCTTAAGTTCAACCTCATTCTGATAAAACTCTCTAATTATGGCATCCATCCCTTCAACAGCTTCCTCTGCCGTTACAGTAAGATCATATTCATCTATTATGTACTCGGCTGCCTCAGAAATCGTCATAGTAAAAAAAGCTTTTCGGCTATGTTTTCATCTGCATCTACACCGAGTGATTTTATGTATTTATACGGCACCAAATTCCACTGTCCCATCGAGTCGAGAAGCGTGCCGTCGGCATCAAATATCGCTGCCTTTATCTTCATATTTTTCCCTCTCGTGCACTGTAATTTTTTTCGTATAATTATCCTATATTACTTTACCACGATATCCCTTTGATGTCTATTTATATGGTAGAAATATCTCAATTGGGGTATTAATAAAATATAATTTGGGCTGTTCGTTTTTCTTCGCAAAGGGGGTTAATGTGGCAACTATCAAAAATATATCGGCACAGGCTTTGGACGCGCTATGTTGCTGTCCGCTTTTTAAGACTCTAAGCCGTGATGAGATTTCGCAATACCTAGAAAACAGTAATTCCAAGCTCTGCAGTTTTAAGAAGGGCGAGCTGATATTTGACATGGACGATGAGCCGAAAGATCTTCTAATTCTGATTAAAGGTTCTGTCGACATAGGCAAGATTTTCCTTGATGGAAGACGAAGTATAGTCACTCATTTTGATGAGCCTGGTGAGATATTCGGAGAGGTTTTTGCTGTTTTTGAACAAGGATAGCTACGACCACTTCGGCGAGGCGATTGCACGTTCAGAGATTTTGATGGTTCCAAAGAAATACATCCTAAGCGATATAGGAATTGGTCTCAGGACTCACCAGATTCTTTCGTCAAATATGATCAACATTTTGGCGCAGAAGGCTTTCTATCTTAATGGCAGAGTTAGGCTTCTTCTCGGTTCAACGCTTAGATCCAAGATTGCTTACCTCATAGTCAACGAGACAAACTGCGATCCAAAGATCCCACTCACAATAGGGCGAGAAAAACCTTTCTGAGCTTCTTGGCGCAGCAAGACCATCCGTTTCACGCGAGCTTATGAAAATGCACGACGAAGGTCTCATAAATGTTGACGGCAAGAAAATCTACGGAGTTGATTTTGATGGCCTAACGGATTTAATCTAGTCCGCATGTAACATTTGTTACCTACGAGGCCCTAAATATATGTTAAAAATATGTTTATATTAAACAGATGAACAATAAATGGAGGATATAAAGATGGAAAAATAAAGTAACTAAGGACATGCTAATCGGTGAGGTTGTATCAAAGTACCCAGAGACAATCGAAATTCTAATGGGAGCAGGAATGCACTGCCTAGGCTGCCCATCATCACAGATGGAGTCACTTTCAGACGCTTGCGCTGTTCACGGAATCAGCTCAGATGCTCTTCTAGCAGCAATCAACGAAAAGCTATCAAAATAAGATAGGATCTTATTTTACAAACATAACACCCTATTTACTAGACTAGCTAGCGAATAGGGTGTTTATCATTTAGTTTACAAATTTTTGGTTTTGGTATGACATCTACTAATTACATATCAATAGCATTCGCATTTTTATATTCTAAGACTGAATAGTTAATTACTTACTTGTTAGCTTGAACTGTTCTTCTTTCTTATCAAAGCTCAACAAATAATCGTTACCACCTTCAACTGTGAATTCCACTTTTGCAGGACCCCAGGTTGTAGTAACCTGCTTGTGAAGGACTCCCGGCCTTGTATAGCTATAGCTTACGTTCAAAAACAATATCGCCAGGCACTGCACAGATAATGTATTTTGTTTTGTCAGCAAAGATTGCAGCTTCTCCACTAACTACTTCCGCATATAATTGATTTTGTGTAATCACTTTATTTCCTGATGAAAGTTCAATTTTTCACCGCATTAGGATGTCTGCCATCCATTTGTTCAAAGCATTTTTGTTCATCTTAATCGATATGACTGCAAAAGACTGTCGCCAGCACAAATATCCCTATTATTACATAAGCATATGTTCCCATTGAAAAAAATGCATCTAAATATGTCTTCATCTAAACTCTCCTTTTATTAATAACTGCTACTTATCTACATGTAATTTAATAGCTTCACTCTTTTTCACCAACTACTCCCAAATCCTCAATAAGTTCGTTAAACTTCATTACTCCCAGAAAAGATAAGTCAAAAACCTCATTCTCACCATCATCTGTATTGACATAGAGATAAAAAGGTATCGTTGTTTATCTGCTCCGATGAAAGCTGAACCCTATTCATATTATAATCAAATTCTCTTTTCCCATCATATATAAAGAGTCTATCTCCCTTTAATATTACCTTTGTTCTCGCCCTCTATAGATGTTTATCAAAGCCCATAATATTATAACAGTCGCTACACCAACAGCGATTATAGTTTTTCCAATAACTGAAGAGATTACAACAGCAGCAAATACTCCAAATGCCATTATTACTGCATTATAAATCAAAGCTATCAGGCTTCTTTTTATATTTTTTTCCATAACCATACTCCCTTATATTACTAAAGTTCTACATCTGTTTAGTTAAAGTTTCCCCAAGGCTTTAAAAATTCATTGTTTTTTTATCCAAAAATCCTTAATCGCACCATCCACGAGCGTCGCAATCAGCTCTGAATAGCTAATTCCCTTGTCCATTATAAGCTTTGGATACATGCTGTGCTCAGTGAATCCTGGCATCGTATTTATCTCGTTAAAGCAAATCTCACCATCATCAGTATAGAAGAAGTCCAACCTGGAAAGCCCCTTGCATTCAAGTAACTTGAAAACGGCTTTAGCCTGCTCCTGAATTTCGCAAACTAGCTCATCGCTTAGGGTCATCGCAGATGCCAACCTTGGTCTTAACCGAATCCTTGTACTTCTCATCAAAGGAGTAAAACCTATCATCACTTACAATCTCACCTATCCTCGAAGCAATTAGCTCGCCATCTCTGCGCTCTAAAACAGCAACCTCTATCTCACGACCTGAGATTCCCTCCTCGATAACTATTTTATTATGGTGCTTATATGCCTCGGAAACAGCGTCTCTAATCTCAGAAGCACTGCTCACCTTGTTTACACCTATGGATGATCCTGCATTTGCTGGTTTGACAAATATAGGATACCTGTTACTGAAGTAGCTTGCTATCTCCTCGCACTGCGCTTTGATATCTCTAATTCCAAGCTTAAACTCTAGATAATCAGCCTGCATAAGGCCCTAAGCCTTTGGCCAATCTTTTTGGTTACCGCTTTGTCAATTGCAACTGCGGATGACATAATTCCCGGACCTATATACGGAATACCCGCATATTTGAAAAATGCCCTGAATTGAGCCGTCTTCGCCGTATTCACCATGTAATATCGGTAATAGACAATCTGGCACATAGACCGGTTCTCTCGCATCATCCCAGCGGTAAACACCCTTCCTCGACATATCCGTGGATAAAAAAATACAGCTATATTGTCTTCTCTATTCTTCCACTCACCCGATTTTATCTCTTTCGCTAGTCGCTTCCGTCAAAAAGCCATCTGCCTTCTCTCGTTATACCGAGACATTTAAGCTCAAATTTGCTTCTATCTACATTTGATGTAAAGGGATGCTGCCGAAAGGCAGGAGACATCGTGCTCTGGCGATAGTCCCACCGAATATTACTAAAAGCTTTTACCAAAATTTGTCCTCCAGATTATGGCTCTGATTTTTTGATGCTAGATATTATATAATGTTTCTTATTATAGCAAAAGTTATGAGTGCTACGCAGTAAACTACAAGCAAAACCTTATTCCATCTAGGCATTGCCTTTTTGCTTTATAGCCGAGATATGCGTTATACATTATCTCAAATAGAATAAACGGGATTGTCGTAAAGATGAACGGATTAGCGTAGAAAGCCTGCGGAAATCTAAACATCAAAATATTGACGCACATTGTCGTCACGCCGCATCCTGGACATTTATATCCCTGTGAAGTGCCTAAAAACACAAGGCACATATATATTCGTCATTCTAAGCCATATATAGTAAATGACTCCCAATATTACAAAGGGAGTCGTTTTCTTCATCAAATAGCGTAGAAATCCACCTTCTCGCTTATTACATATCTGCATATTTATTTAGTGTGTCCTGCATTAGAGCATATGATACGATACCAAGTCCTAGGAAGCTAAGTACTATGTATAGAATTCCAGTGTTTGACTTACCTGTAACTCTATCAAGTCTTTCACCCATCTTGTACATCCAGTAGATACCGTAGATTCCGCATGTCAGTATTGAAAATAGGAATACCATTCCACCTGTTGTAGCTCCTACTTCACCTGATAGTGAATTAACTTCATCGTTGAGCACGATCATCCAGTAGATGCCATAGATTCCGCATGTTAGCAAGCTGAAAATGATGCAAAGAGCAATTTCTCTTCTTCTAATTGGTGCTCTATACTGATTGAATCCATTTCCGCCAAACTGGCCGTTGTTCTGATTAAACTGGCGTTAGCGTTAAACTGACCATTGTTCTGATTGAACTGGCCGTTGTTAGCATTGAACTGGCCGTTGTTAGCATTGAACTGGCCGTTATTTGGGTTCATATTGTTTTCCATTAGTGTTCTCCTTCTTAATCTTAATCTTCTGATTAAAGATACTCACTTTTAAAAATCTTTGTCTATTATATCATAAGAATTACATTTTATAAGGGGAAAATTTGCCTTTAAATGTAAAATTTAAAAGCTTCCTTAAGCTTTTTAAGTTTCTTGTAATATATTTTTAACAAATATCCATCAACTCTTTACCTGTATGAAATATCGATTCCAAATAATTCTTTCATGTAATACCACAATATTTCTGAAAGACCTAATGTAATCGCCCAAATTATCATACTTCCAATCGTTGTCACTATTACTAATTTCCACTGTTTTGCCAACAACGATACTGCTATAGTCAGAATATATAAAGCAAATATCATATAGAAGCTTATAACATTAATATTTAAGGACTCTAATACTAGTCCTGTAAAAGGAATTATTACAAATAGTATTGCCGCCAAGATGTACGAGCTTTTTAGTTACTAAGTTCAGTTTTTGAAAATTTCTTATTTGTTTTGGCATACCTCGCACCTCATCATTTTATGGCAAAAACGGAGCCAGAAATCGGAAAACAAATTCTTCTTTCTAACTCTTGCAAATAATTACATATTTCATATGTGTTTTTCTTTTATGGTGCTATACAACAAAAAGGACTACGCCCAGCGTGAACGCCTCGCATAGTCCTTGAAATTCAACAGTCACCCGCTATTCAGTCGATTGCTGTTATAATCTTGTATTTCGGTACTACTGAATAGCACCTGCTTCTGACTACTTGCTGTAGTCGTAGAAACCTTCTCCGCTCTTGCGACCAAGCTTGCCGCCTCTTACCATCTTCTTTAGAAGTGGGTGAGGTCTGTACTTTGTATCGCCGAACTCTGTGTAAAGAACTTCCATGATTGCTAGGCAAACGTCTAGTCCGATTAGGTCACCTAGTTCTAGAGGTCCCATTGGGTGGTTTGCACCAAGCTTCATAGCAGCATCGATACCCTTTGCATCAGCAACGCCGTCAGCTAGGATTCCGATACCTTCGTTGATCATTGGGATAAGAATTCTGTTAACAACGAATCCTGGAGCTTCTGCAACCTCAACAGCTGTCTTGCCAAGCTTCTCAGCTAGCTCAACGATTGTCTTGTTTGTCTCAGCTGATGTTGTTAGTCCGTTGATAATCTCAACAAGCTTCATTGCTGGAACTGGGTTAAAGAAGTGCATTCCGATAACCTTGTCAGCTCTCTTTGTAGCTGCTGCGATCTCTGTGATTGAAAGTGATGATGTGTTTGTTGCGATGATGCACTCTGGCTTTACAAGCTCATCTAGCTCAGCGAATAGAGCCTTCTTAGCTTCCATATCCTCTGTTGCAGCTTCGATGATAAGGTCAGCATCCTTGATAACCTCTAGCTCTGTAGCTCCTGTGATACGTCCAAGAACAGCTGCTTTCTCTTCTTCTGTGATCTTTTCCTTAGCTACCATCTTAGCAAGGTTCTTCTCAACAGTTGCCATTCCCTTGTCGATTGAGCTCTGACGTCTAGCTCTCATTACTACTTCGTAGCCGTTCTGTGCAAGTACCTGAATAATGCCAGCACCCATTGTGCCTGTACCTAAAACACCAATCTTTTTCATTGTAACCCTCCTGTGTGGATATTGAAAATAATATAATTCACTCACTTGGTAATTTTGTTAAAAAAATTAACCTTTATACAGTATATTATAACACACTCGAAAAATAATGTAAACCTCAAAATTTACAAATAAGCTTTCAAAAGTCTCATCTTCTTTAATTTTTTTATATTAAGAACTCGATTAATTGCGACATCTGTAAAAAATGCCACAAGTTCACCAATATCTTCAGCGTCGTTTGTATCTAGTTCAATGGTTAAGCCTTCACACTCAAGACCTGCAAAATGCTCATCTCTCTCCCTGTTCAGAAGGAGCTGAAGCGAACCGTCCTCGTCACATCCCTCAAAAGATGGAGTCATGAGATCCTCATAAGCTTCTCTTCCAGCCACGCAGATTCTAAGACTTTCTCTATCAAAATCAAGCGCTGGCATCTGAAGATGCTTGTGCGTAGCTCTTATATCGGCTCTTGCAAACCACTTTGCGATTTCCTCATAGTCACTCTGCCAGCTCTCTACGATAATCCCCTTGTCCTCAGCAGCGAGCATTCTTGAAGCCATCAAAGGAAGATGCGTATCCCATTCAGGCGCGGAAACGCAGTCGTAGAAACCTGTCAAATATGCTTCTACATCGACACCCATGAATATCAAAAGCAGAATAACCGCATCTGAATTCGCAAGATATGAAGGATCTACACCATCTGGAAGTTCAATCTTTGTGTACTCATTTTCGGAAGCATCCTCTTTGATTATTCTGCTTCCCTTTCCGTATATTACACAAATTTCCGGGCTTACCTTGGCCTTGTTTGCCTGAGCGATAACAAAATGCTTTGCAACGCTGTACGCACAGCGGAGTTCTAAACTCTCTTCAACGATTGAAACTGCAAGAAGTGCAACCTTCTTGTTCTCTAGTTTTCGGAGAAGCGCTGTGTATTCTCTTACGGAAAAAAATCTAGGGGCATGAAAAACAATCTCTGCACAGCCTTCCTTTGTCTCAAAAAGATCTGTAACAGCTTTGATTGAGGCTCTTTCCTCTCTTCCAGCCACTACAAGAATTGCGTCATAGATCTGATTGAGATTTGATACATACTCATTAAATCCATTAATCTTATTTACATCCTTCTTGTGGATGCAGTCGTTAAGCCATTGCATTGCCCAGATTTTATCGAGCGCTGGATTCGCTAGGTCATTAGCATGTTTCAGATCCTCTGAAGTATATGTTTTGTTATTCTTAATGTTTATTCTCATTCTTTTCCTCCACTCCAAAGAGCTTTTGGAGTTTTTATTTTGTTATTTTCATCATGGAACTTACCGCGTCAAGTAAGTTGCTTAGCTGCGTGTCATTCAGCCCATCTGCAAGTTCCATCAGTTCTGCTTCTAACAGCTTGCGACTCTTTAGACGATTAGCATTTCCATCTATATCTCTAGTGACTTGACCGCTTATATATCCCAGTGTTTTCCTCAACTACGCTCTTTGAGCTATGATTATAGCCATCTACTAGATAATCAAGTCCTACATCAAAATACTGAGCGATATTGTACAGATTGCTCAGCTTTGTTCCGTAAATACCCGACTCAATATTTCTCATCGTCTTATCTGAAATCTCAAGGAGCTCGCCGAGCTTCTCTCGTGTGATATCGCGTTTTTTTCTCGCAGGTTCCCTAATTCTTTTTACCAACCTCTGCATTGTTGATTTCTTTGAATCTTTTCGCTCATCAGGCATTCTCCCCATAAAATAGTATTACTTTTTATTTTTATGGTTATTGAAATCCATCTTAAAGGAAGCTGGGTTTCCTGCGCTGGAAGTTTAACTTCCTTTTCATTGCGTACATATTATTGTATAATTCTAACAGTTAAGTCTCTGATGTAATTATACATTTGATACAATGCGAAAAATCAATACTATAAGGAGTATCTATGGACTATTTAAATTTCAACTTTAAAGTTAGCAAAAACCTGCGGCTGCTTAGGTCAGCCACGAACATGTCCCAGCATGCAATAGCATCCTCGCTGGGAATAAGTCGCTCAAGCTATTGTGCGATTGAAGCGGGTAGACAGCCCCTCGGCCTCTACCACGCAATCAAGCTGTCTGAGATTTTTTTAGAGTCGATTTTTAGAAGACTCTGGTCAGACGATTTACAAAAAGTCATCATTGCTGATTTGCACGAACCCCATTTCCTCAATCCGAGCAAATCCTAATAATCAAATTTTATTCTTTAGATTCTAGCCTTTAGTTCCTCATTTATAAAGTAATCTATATCACCATCCATAACAGATGCGACATTTCCTACTTCAGCACCAGTACGGTGATCTTTAACCATAGTATATGGTTGGAAGACGTAGGATCTTATCTGAGAACCCCAAGTAATTTGTGAAAAAAATCCCCTTTTTAATTCAGCAAGATTTTCCTTGTGCTCCCTTTCGGCGAGTTCCGCTAATTTTTGATGCGAGAATTCTCATCGCAACCTCACGGTTCTGATGCTGGCTTCTCTCGTTTTGGCATGTAACGACTATGTTTGTAGGCAGATGCGTAATTCTTATCGCAGAATCTGTCGTATTGACGTGCTGTCCGCCTGCACCAGTCGACCTATATGTGTCTATTCTCAGATCCTGAGGATTTATTTCGATATTGAAATCCTCGTCCATTTCCGGCATAACCTCAACTGATGAGAAAGAGGTCTGCCTCTTTCCTGCCGCATTAAATGGCGAAATTCTAACGAGTCTATGCACTCCATGCTCTCTTCTGAGATAACCGTAGGCATTTTCACCATCGATTATCATCGTGCAGCTTTTTAATTCCTGCCTCTGCATCGTCCTGAAGGTCTACTACTTTGACCGTGTATCCGTGCTTATCCGCCCATCTAGTGTACATACGCATCAGCATCTGAGCCCAGTCCATGGCATCAACACCACCAGTTCCAGCGTGAATTGAGAGAATCGCGCTGTTGCTGTCGTACTTGCCGTCTAGAAGGAGCTTAAGCCTAAAGGTCTCAGCATCCTTGCACAGCTCATCAAAGTTCTCTACCACCGTCATAGCCTCGTCTTCATCCTCAAGTTCCTCTGCAATTTCAATCATTTCAGAGATGTCCTTTAAAGCCCAAGCTCAGTCTGTCATATTCATTTACGGTGCTCTCGAGAGCTTTTTTTTCTTTTTTTGAGCAAGCTTTGCGCCTTTTTCGGGGTCATCCCAAAAGTCGCTCTGCTCGCTTTGTTTATTCATCGAATCTATCTTCGCCCTAAGACCTGCGAGGTCAAAGGGACTCACCTGCCTCTTTTGAGTCTTGCTTCAGCCTTCGGTAAATCCATCTTTACCGGATCAAGCATCAACATCAGAATCATCTCCCCTCTGTGTTGGAATATGTTTAAAAATCCTATTCTGCGTCAGCCATATCCTTCTTCATACAGCAGTTCTTATACTTCTTACCGCTTCCGCATGGGCAAGGATCATTTCTGCCTATCTTTGGACTTTCTCTTCTCACAGTCTCCTGTCTATGCTCTCGTTTCCTCTTTGTGCTGAGCTGGCTCCCCGCTCTGAGGTTCTTCGTCATGATATTCTGACTTGCTTGCAGTCATGCTACCGCCTGTAACTGACTTACGCTCAGCCTTAGTATCAACAGAGACATTGTAGCAGTATCTTACTGTATCCTCCTGAATAGCTCCAATCATCTGCTCGAACATATCAAAGCCTTCCTTACCGTATTCAGCGGCAGGATCCTGCTGACCTATAGCTCTTAAGCCAATACCTGACTTTAGCTGATCCATCGCATCGATGTGATCCATCCAGAGACTGTCAACAACTCTAAGAAGAATAACGCGCTCAATTTCACGCATCTGCTCTACGCCGATTTCCTCTTCCTTCTTGGTGTAGAGTTCGTCTAGCTCTGCACAAATATCCTCAACTAGTGATTCCTGAGTCATATCTCTGAGCTCGTCAGCGCTATAGTCTACTCTCATCTCATAGCTAGGAATTAGCTTGTTTTAGATTACGTCTCATCTCGGCAAAATTCCACTCCTCAGGGAATTTGCTGTCCATGGTTGAAGGTCCTATGATTGCAGCAACTAGACTGTCCTTCATGTTCATGATATCGCTACGGATATCTTCACCAAAGAGAACCTTTCTTCTCTCACCGTATATGATAGTTCTCTGCTTATTCATTACGTTATCGTACTGGAGAACGTATTTTTCTGATACCGAAGTTTCTTTACCCTCGACCTTCTTCTGAGCATTCTCAATTCTTCTTGAAAGAACGTTTGCTTCTAGAGGTTCGTCGTCTGCAAGTCCGAATCTGCTAACGATGTTTTTGCATCATTTCTCCACCGAAGCGGCGCATCAAATCGTCCTCAAGTGAGATAAAGAACTGTGTTGTACCAGGGTCACCCTGTCTACCAGCTCTTCCTCGTAGCTGGTTATCTATACGTCTTGACTCGTGCCTTTCACTACCTAAAATGCAAAGACCGCCAAGCTCAACTACCTGCTCGTGTTCAGGCTGTCTCTCAGCCTTATATTTGTCGTGAAGCTCAGCAAACTTCTGTCTAGCTGCATTTAGCTCCTCGTCATCACTCTTTACAAAGCTTGTTGCAAATAGAATCTGCTCTTCTGTATATCCGAGCTTCTTCATCTCGCGCTTTGCCTCAAACTCAGGGTTACCACCTAGGATAATATCGGTACCTCTACCTGCCATATTGGTTGCGATAGTTACCTGTCCTAGTCTACCTGCTTCAGCAACAATCTCAGCCTCGCGCTCATGCTGCTTAGCATTTAGGGACATTGTGCTTGACACCCTTTCTTTAGTTAGAAGATTGCTCAAAAGCTCAGATTTTTTTCGATTGAAATCGTACCTACAAGCACCGGCTGCCCCGTTGCGTGAACCTCTGCAACCTTATTAGCAAGAGCCTTGTACTTTCCACTCTCTTTTAGATAAACAGAATCTGGAAGGTCTTCTCTCTTAGGAGGTTTATTTGTTGGAACAACAACTACGTCCATGTTGTAGATATCACGGAATTCCTCTTCCTCAGTCTTAGCAGTACCAGTCATACCTGATAGCTTTGTTATACATACGGAAGTAGTTCTGAAGCGTTATAGTTGCCATTGTCTTTGATTCAGATCTAACCGATACATGCTCCTTAGCCTCGATAGCCTGGTGCAAGCCGTTGCTGAATCGTCTTCCGACCATCAGACGTCCAGTGAACTCATCGACAATCAAAATTTCTCCGTCGCTAACAATGTAGTCGACATCTCTTTCCATGATGTTGTGAGCCTTCAAAGCCTGAAGAACATGGTGGTTAATCTCCATATTCTCAGGGTCACCGAAGTTTTCAACACCAAAGAATGCCTCAGCCTTGCTTACGCCGGCGTCTGTCAAAGAAACCTGCTTATCCTTTTTCGTCTACGATAAAGTCGCCCGTAGGATTTGCATCCTTTTTCGTCAATCTGCTCACCTCTTGTGAGAGTCTTAACAAAACGGTCCGCCTTTTGATATAGGTCTGTTGACTTGTCGCCCTGTCCAGAAATAATCAAAGGAGTTCTCGCCTCATCAATTAGGATGGAGTCGACCTCGTCTATAATCGCATAGTTTAGCTCGCGCTGTAAGAGTTCTTCCTTGTAGATAACCATGTTGTCTCTCAAGTAGTCAAAAACCGAACTCGTTATTTGTTCCGTAAGTGATGTCGCAGCGATACGCCTGCTTTCTCTCCTCACCTGTGATGCTATTGATAACGCAACCAACTGTGAGTCCAAGGAAAGTATAGAGCTTACCCATCCACTCCGCGTCACGCTTTGCTAGATAATCGTTGACAGTAACTACGTGCACACCGTCGCCAGAAAGCGCATTTAGGTATACAGGAAGTGTAGCCATCAAAGTCTTACCTTCACCAGTCTTCATTTCGGCTATACGACCCTGGTGAAGAACGATACCACCTATAATCTGCACGTGGAAGTGCTTCATTCCTAGGCTTCTAACTGCAGCCTCTCGGCAGACAGCAAAGGCCTCAGGCAAAAGGTCGTCTAGCGTTTCACCCTCTGCAAGTCTTCCCTTAAATTCATCTGTTTTTAGCACGAAGTTCATCGTCGCTAAGCTTGGCAGTTTCCTCATCTAAGGCCTCGACCTTCTCCGCTATTTTCTCGAGTTTCTTGACTTCCTTAGCGTTGAGGTTGCCAAATATTTTTTTCCATTAGGCTCATTTCTTTTTCCCTTCTCCGGCGCCTTCATCGAGGTTCTCTACTCTAATCGTGAGCTCTAGCGCCTTTCTATCATCTGCTTTTGTTACTATTGCTTTAAATTTCTTTTTGCCGACCACATATTCGAATCGGTCGCCTCTGCGTGGCAACTTATCAAGCTGTATGGCAGCCCATCCGTTTACCGTTGTCGCATCTATCTCGGCGGCTTCCTCGCCAAAGTAGTCCATCATCTTCTCAAAGTTCGCTGAACCGAGCACCCTGTAGCTTCCGTTTTGCTGCAAGGTAATCTCTCTCATTGCAACCGTGTCGCTCTCATCGTATATCTCACCAACAAGCTCCTCGATGATATCCTCAGAAGTTACTATACCCTCAGTTCCACCGTATTCATCAACGATGATTGCCATTCTGCACTTGTTTTCCTGAAGCTTTCTTAGCAAATCTATCGCCTTCATCGAGCCCGCAACGTAAATTACTGGCTTAACCAAGTTTTCTATGCTAGCACCACGCTTATATACGTAGTTGTGGAAATCCTTTTGATTGAGTACACCTATTATGCGATCAAGCTCATCCTCGTAGACTGGAAGCCTTGAAAATCCTGTCTTTCGGAAAATCTCATTAACCTCTTCTTCAGGAGTTTCAACCTCGACGGCCTCTATGTTTACACGTGGTGTCAAAATATCCTGAGCCTCGAGCTCCCTAAAGCTAATTGCATTCTGGATCATCTCGTTTTGCTCTTTGTCGATACCGCCTGTAACGAAGGCCTCATCGACTATTGTTACAAGTTCGTCCTCTGTTATGCTAGGTACAACCTCAGTCTTGAAAATTACTGAGAGCAATTTTTTCCACTGCGCAAATATCCAGTTTATCGGCGTGAGAATAATTCTCAGCAGGTTTATAACCGGTGCAGCAAAGGAAGCAAAGGTCTCTGGATGCTCCTTAGCAAGGCTCTTCGGAGTGATTTCACCGAAGATCAAAACGGTAACCGTTGTAACTATTGTTGAGATCGTCGCACCGTACTGCCCATATAGGTTCATAAACAAAACCGTTGCTACTGCTGTACTTGCGATGTTTACAAGGTTGTTTCCGACCAATATCGTCGAAAGCAGATTGTCATAGTTCTGCTCGAGAGCTAAAACTCTCTTAGCGCTCGGGTTACCTGCGTCAGCCTTATTCTTAATTCTTATTCTGTTGAGTGAAGTAAACGCCGTTTCCGTCGCTGAAAAGAAGGCGGAGCAGAGCAGTAATACTAAAATTTGTATAACTGATGACGTTATACTGTGACTTTCCATATTTTTTTCTCCCTGAATCTCAAAGTGAGCCTATTTACCCAATTTACCCGATAATTTTATCACAGAAATGTGAAAAAAATAAAGGAGATAGCCCTAAAAAAATCAATGTGTTTTCAAAAAAAGCTCAAAACATTGTATAATAGGTTTAACCAAATTGAACTTATCTGTATGGAGGTCAACATGTCTACTAAGATAGAACTTCTAAAAATTTTTTTAGACGAGAACTACGGTTCCTTTGTTTCAGGTGAATGCCTAGCCCAGACCTTGGGTGTTTCTCGAGCTGCAGTGAACAAGGCTGCCTCTGCACTCAAAAAATCAGGCTACAAGATATTGAGTAGACCAAGCCAAGGCTATAAGCTACTTGAGAAAATCGATATTCTCACCGAGGAATCCATCGGTTCTAAGATAAACGAGGCTTGCAAGCTCATGGTTTTTGATGAGATTGACTCAACAAATAACTTTGCACACTCTCTACCATCATCAGATGTACCACAGGTAATCGTTGCAAATAGCCAGACTGCAGGTAAGGGAAGGCTCGGAAGAAGCTTCATGTCCCCGTCGGACAACGGAATTTATCTGACCGTTGCCTTCAGACCAAACTTTGATCTAAACAAATCACCTTTCATAACCATGGCATCTGCACTAGCAGTTTGCAAGGCACTTGAGAATGTTTGCGATATAAACCCTAAGATTAAATGGGTCAACGATATTTTCCATAAGAACAAGAAGGTTTGCGGAATCTTAACAGAAGCTCAGACCAATCTTGAGACTGGCAGAATTGATAAATTGATTATCGGAATTGGCATCAACTGTTTTTCCAAGTAAATTTCCTGAGGAAATCGCTGAGATTGCAGGAAGTGTAGCAGACGAAAACGGTGCGTTTTCAAGAAGTACACTAGCTGGTGCAGTAGCTGATAATATTCTCGCCATGATTAAGGAATTCCCAAGCACAAACTTCCTTCCAGAGTACAGAAGAAAAATGCTTCATACTCGGAAAAAGACATCTACGTTCATACAATCTCAGATGGCAAGCGCATCAAAGCACGCGCCCTCGATATCGACGACAATGGAGGCCTCGTTGTTGAGTACATGGAAGGTGTCAGAATGAGAGAAATTGAGACACTATCATCGGGTGAAGTTTCCATCAGGCAATAGTCTTGCAAATCCTTCTCAGGCTATAGAACTTAAATCTACATATAGTCTACATCGCAAATAAGCGATTCTTATAGGCCCTGCAATAACAGAAAGATAAGATAACTATAAAGACCGATTTCTAAAAAAATCGGTCTTTTGATTTACCATATATCTTTCGCGTGATTACTTGCTCTCAGGAGTCTTTTTCTACAAGTTTTCCCCATACAACAATTCTGTCATCGCCCGGGTCATAAGTACAGGTACTTAGCATAACTATCTTGTCATTTGCCGTTACATCTACGGTTCCCTTGTAGCCAGCGAGTTCATTTTTGCTGAGTACATTATTGATGTAGGCTTCTTTAGTTGACACATCATCCTCTGCAATATTGAGATTATATATGCTCTCATTTGTTGCATTTACATTTGCCGCGCCGAAAATCTCAAGTTTATAGTTCTTCTCTGGTGTATAGATATCGATAATCTTATGCTTCTTATAGTACTTCGCATCCTCAAAATAATTTCCGAGACTGTTGAACATACTATCGTCGAGCATTCTGTGTCCGTAAACAATGGTCAAAAAGCTATTGAACGGATCCCTATTGCTGCTATCAATGAAAATAGAACCCTTACGGCTGTATTCTCCTGTCATAATATGATAGAGATAGTAATCGTTGTCACTCCCCTGCATGATAGGATAGTTAATAACTGTGCCCTTGGATCTGATCCATCCCTTGACATTTTTGCTGATTTTCGTCAAAGCATCCCAGTCGATTTGTGAGGTCCTTTTTCCTCCTTATCGGCTGATTCACCAGCACCAGCAATCTTTTGCAAGATCATCGTAGGCAACTGTACCTTTGTGATATTCCATGTAAATCGTGAAAACCTTATATCCACTGAAAATCATGACGCAAAGCAGTGCAAGCATTACGAGTCTGTAAAGCCATGTTCCTAGCCCTGCTTTTTTCTTTTCCTTTTTGCTCATATCAACCTCTCGTCCTTAATCTTCCCCATTCTCGGACTCATATTCATCTATCATCGTCTGAAGCTTATCCCCAATTCTTCCAATAGCCTCATATCTTACAGGTTTACCGTCCATCAAAGTTATCTCGTATCCACATCCAGGCTCAGGCATCCAGTCCCACATAGACCTTTCGTCACCGAAAAGATGATCCATAAAGCTGGAAATCACGCCACCGTGGCAGATCATCACAGTCATAGGTACATTCTTTGCAATGTGTTCATCTATCAAAAACTGACCGCCTCGCCTTGTTCTCTCATTGAATTCATTTCTGGATTCGCCGTTTGGAAGCTTGACCTCACCGATCTGATCGTAGCCCCACTCTAGGAAAAAGCTCATCGTCCTTAAGAGAATCAAAGGCTCTGCACTCGTAGTCTCCGAAGTTCATCTCTTTCATATCCGTAATTCTACCGTGTTCAACATCTCCGAACAGAATCTTAAGAGTCTCCTCTGTGCGCTTCATCCCAGTTGTGAAGAACTGCGTTTCCTCAGGAATATCAGGATAGAAACCGCTATCCCTTTGCTCAACAAGCTCAGCAACACCCTCATCGCAAAGGCCTATATCCGTCGCTCCGTAGAACCATTTCCTCTTATTCCCCTCAGTTATACCATGTCTTATGATCAAAAATCTTAGATTCCAACTATTTTATCCTACTTTCAATTCCGCAGAAAACTGTATATACCTCGTCAGCCTCTGCAGCTACAGCATTGACAACCCGTCCGTTTGTCTCACGCCAAGCCCTCTCAAGCTTGTCCATAGGAACAAGCCCACGAGATATATCTTCACAGATTATTATCTTGTCCTTCATCAAAGGGAGCTGCGCCTTTGTGTATTCATCAGCGCTTTTTCCCCTCTTCTCATACCCATATATAAATTTTTTTCCAAACCGTAGATGACTTTTTTCCCAAAGTCGATAGACTCCATATCGCTATTGCAATAGCAAATATCCTCATCTTTGATTCCGAAGTTTTTTCTGGCAAAATCGAGCTTACCCTGATAAGCTCCCGCATATATCAAAACCACTTGCTCTCCTTTCGCTCATCATTCCTATACTATTATCAGCGCTGCCAAAAATCATTCCGCTAAGCTCACCCATGCAGATGCTATATCCTGCAATATCCCCATTCATGCCGCCCAGGTTATGTCGTGCATAAAGACAAGAAAGAAGTGTAACGCATGAAGTTCCAAGGGATGAAACAACAAGTCTAACTATAGCCTCTGGCCTTGCAAATATGATTGCTAAGACCAAAAATTAGCAAAAAAAGTAGGCACATGTAATCAAGGCTACCATCTTAATATACTTATCTCTAGGTTTTTCGTGATCCTCTAGATACTGGCTTGTCGTAAGTGGCTTGAAACTAAGCACACAAGCACCTGCCGTGCCACGAGAGATAACTGGAATGGTCAAAAGAGGAAAGAGCCCACTTATCTCCATCGGCTTTATAAAAAAGCTAAAGCTTGCCACATACATAGCAAGAACTAGGAACATCACAGTGATAACGGCAAAAGCTCCAACCGTCGAATCCTTGAGAATCCTGAGTCTATCCTCCAAAGGCCTGCGCGACATAATCGCATCATTGACATCCATAAAGCCATCCATGTGCATAAAAGCCACATATCGCATAGATAAAAAAAGCAGATTAGCAGTGCTGAAAGCAGTGGATAAACCGCAATCTTAAGCACAATACATCCTAGGATAAACCAGATAAGACCTGCAACCATTCCTACGCCAGGTAGAAAGGCTAGCATCATGTTCTTAAGTCCCACTATCCCATCTCTTGTACGGACACGGCAAGGTCAAAAATTACCCCAAGCCATGAAAAAAACCCAATAATAAAAATCCTTCATAACATACTCTCTAAATCAATTCAAAACTATAAATGACCCTTATGCGCAATGACATTACCACAAATAACCTCACACACGAGGTCGCACTTGGACGCGAGAGCTCTATCTATCAAAAGCGAGCCCGCTCCTATAGTTCTCCGTAAAAGTCATCAAAAATTCTAGCCTCAGAATATATGTAATCAGAAACGAAAACTACATTGCCACTAAACTCAGCAAATCTCAAAAGATCCTCTGCAACGTGCTCAGCCGCATCCTCGTCATATTCCCCCATCCCAAACATCGCGTTGGCAAGCTGTGCCGTAACGCTGTCCAAAAAGGAAAGACTCCGTCCCTATCTAAATTATATGGTGCATCAAAGAGCTCACACATGTTCATAGGCTTCTCAACCGTGATAAAGCCCATTCCGTCACGGTCTTCTACATGCCTTTGGATTCTAAGCTCATCCTCATCGTCCGTTGCAATCATGGTGGCAAGATAGTATAGCTTTTTCCCCTTTGCCATGTCAAATGCATATCTCTGAGCAAAGGAGGACTTGCCATTCTTTGCGCCTCCGCTTACAAAAACATTCATATTAAAACAAACTCTTTTCTCTCAGCTCATTAAGATATTCCGAATCTATCTGTCCTTCATCTAGACTCTTCATCTCATTCATAACAGCACAAGCCGCTTCCATAATCTTAAATGCTATAGGGCATCCACTAGCCTCACCGAGCTTCATCTCAAGGTCAAACATAGGTCTAATTCCAAGTTTTTTCACCGCTGCCTTATATCCTGGTTCCTGCGAAAAATGCGATGTGAACATGAAATCCTTAACCGCAGGCTCAATCTCAGCTGCAAGAAGAGCTGCCGCAATAGAAATATATCCGTCCACAACAACTGGAATTCTGTTAATCGCTGCACCTAGGAAGGCACCCGCCATAGCACAGATATCGTAGCCACCAAAAGCTGCTGCGCGGTCTATAGGATCAGGCATGTCATATTTTGGTACAGCCTCTGCAACAATCTTGCACTTTTTACTCAGGGATTCATCGTTTAGGGCCACCGCCTCTTCCGACAACCTCCTCTGCACTCATTCCTGTAAACGAGCTGATTATGCAGGCTGCAGTTGTTGAATTCCCTATACCCATCTCGCCTACACCGTAGATGTTCTTTCCTGCCTCACAAATCGCATCAGAAGCCTCGATTCCAGTCAAAATCGCAGCGATAGCTTCCGTTTTAGTCAAAGCCGGTTCCTTTGCTAGGTTTCTGCTTCCATCAGCAATTCTTCTGTCTACGACAAGGCTCTGAATCTTTCCATCAACTAGCATGTCATCTGCGAGTAAGTCAGCTGGTATCGGAAGTTTAACGCCAACGTCTATATCTAAAAATGTCTATTCCAAAGTACTTGGCCTGTGCACCTACACCTGTAATACGCTTTGTAAAGTTAATAGTCTGCATCAAAGTAACAGTCTGAGGAGCCGATGCTACACCCTCCTCGACAACACCATTATCTGCGCACATCAAAACTATAGCCTGATCATCCACCATGTTCCCATAGACTTTTTCCGGTAATACCCTGCAAGCCTAATGCTCATCTCCTCAAGCCTTCCTAGGCTTGTTGGAACCTTGAGTCTGTAATCCTGTCTCTCCTTTGCAGCCTTCATCGCCTGCTCATCTAGAGGCTTGATTTCTGCTAGGCGCTCCCTGAGCTTTGATTCATCTGCAGAGCAAATCCATTTATTCATTACTTTAGACCTCATTTTTCAAAAGTTTCGTTGTAAAATATACAATAATTTTATCATATCTTTGTGTTGAATAAAAGAAGGCCTTATTGCCTCAGCAAAGATTCAAATATATAATATTTTTTTACAAGGTAACGCGATTTATTATTTTGATTATGAAAGGGAATTATTTATGAACAAACGAATCATCAGCAATATTCTATTGCTAGTCACAGCACTGATCTGGGGTTCGTCCTTCGTTGCCCAGAAGGCGGGTACGGCGCTGGAGCCGTTTACATATAACGGTATCCGTACACTAGTTGGTGGAATTTCTCTAGTCCCAGTTATCCTGATTCTATCAAAGGTCGGCAAAGGCAAGACAGCCGATACTGCACTCTAAAGACAAGAAATCACTAATACTTGGTGGTATAGTCTGTGGTACATTTTTGGCGATTGCCTCAAATCTTCAGCAGTTTGGCATGTACTTTGATGCCGATGCTGGTAAGGCCGGCTTTATAACCGCGCTATATATAATGATAGTTCCAATTTTAGGAATGTTTCTCGGCAAGAGAGTACGTCCTCTAGTGTGGTTCTGCGTGCTTCTTGGAGCATGTGGATTCTACCTTTTGACCATCGCAGGCAAGGGCGTTGGACTCACAATAGAAAAAGGGAGATCTCTTCGTTTTTGTTCTGTGCGGTACTGTTCTCATGCCATATTCTTGCAATCGACCACTTCTCACCTAAGTGTGATGGTGTCAAGCTATCCTGCCTTCAGTTCTTTGTTGCAGGAGGACTTAGCTTCATCATGATGCTAATATTTGAATCACCTGATATAAACCAGATTCTAGACTGCTGGTTCCCTATCATCTATGCTGGTGTATTCTCCTGTGGTATCGCCTATACGCTTCAGGTTGTTGCCCAAAAGAATGCAGAGCCTACAGCTGCTTCTTTAATTCTCAGCCTTGAGTCTGTGTTTGCAGTCATCTCTGGTGCAATTCTTCTAGGCGAGAGAATGACAGGTTATGAGATTTTCGGATGCGTAGTGATTTTTATCGCTGTTATCCTAGCTCAGCTTCCTCAGAAGGAAAAAGTAGACAAAAACCACGAACGTTTGATGCAAGTCTACTTTTGTTATATTCGTATTTTTACCAAATTCGCAATAAAATATATTAAAACATTCGTTTTTTTGAATTTCAGTAAATTATTTTTTTATAGTCAATTGTAACTTTACTACATTATAATTACAGTGTATTTATTTTAACTATTAAGTTGATGTATTAAAGGAGAACAATCAATTATGGAAAAAGCTTTTTCAAATTGAAGGAACACGGCACTGATCCGCGTACTGAGGTCATCGCCGGCTTTACCACCTTCCTGTCAATGGTTTACATCTTGGCAGTTAACCCTAACATTCTTTCAGCGGCTGGAATGGACCGCGCAGGAATCTTTACTGCTACAGCAGTTTCTGCAGCATTCGCAACACTATGCATGGCATTCTTTGCTAACTACCCAGTTGCACTTGCTTCAGGAATGGGACTAAACGCATACTTCGCTTACTCGGTTTGTATCCCGATGGCAGAAGCAGGAATCAAGAACCCATGGACAATCGCTCTTGCAGCAGTATTGGTTGAAGGTATCGCATTCATCCTTCTATCTCTGACAAACTTCAGAGAAAAGCTAGTTAATGATATTCCAGAAAGCCTCAAGTACGGAATTACAGCAGGTATAGGTCTATTTATCACAATCATCGGCCTAAAGGGTGCCGGAATCACAGTTGCAAGCCCTGCAACACTCGTTGATCTTGGCGCAGTAAACACACCTCAGTTCATTCTTGCACTAGTTGGACTTCTAATGATTGCAGTAATGCACCACTTCAAGATTAAGGGCGATATTCTTATCGGTATTCTTGGAACATGGATTCTCGGTATGATTGCACAGGCTGCGGGCTGGTATGTTGTAAATCCAGAAGCAGGCGCATTCTCACTATATCCAAGCTTTGAGGGAAGCAGCTTTCGTCCCTAAGGCACCTGAGCTATTCGCATTTGACTTCGCATGGATTGGCCAGCACATAGTAAGCTTTGCTACCATCGTATTCTCATTCCTCTTCGTTGATATCTTTGATACAGTAGGAACACTTATCGGTGTTGCATCAAAAGGTAACCTACTAGATGAGAACGGCAAACTTCCAAACGCTAAGGGTGCACTTCTTGCAGATGCTGTTGGTACAGTTGCAGGTGCATGCCTAGGTACATCAACAGTAACAAGCTATGTTGAGTCATCAGCAGGTGTTGCTGCAGGTGGACGTACAGGTATGACAGCTTTCACAACTGCAATACTCTTTATCATAGCTCTATTCTTCTCACCAATCTTCCTAGCAATTCCAGGATTTGCAACAACTCCTGCTCTTGTATGGGTTGGACTTTTGATGATGAGCACAGTTAAGAAGATGTCATTTGATGGAGATATCGCAGACGTACTCGGTGGCTTCCTTGCAATAATCATGATGCCATTCACATATTCAATTGCTAACGGAATCATGTTCGGAATGCTAGCATGGGTAATCCTAAAGGTTCTAACAGGAAACGCTAAGAAGGTTCCACTAGTTATGTGGGTATCAGCATTGCTATTCGCATTCAGATTCTACACACTTGTACATGGACTTACATTCTAGTAAAGCCTAAGAATTACAAGAATCAAAAACAAATAAATTTGATATCAAGGCGTGCCTCAAGGTGCGCCTTTTACCTTGCAAGTATTTTGCGTCAAAGGTATAATATAAGCGTATGCTTGAGCGTGTTCAAGCATAAAAATCATGTAAAAAAGAGGAAAGCAAAATGCATTATGAAATGAAGATTGCTGGTCTAACAAGACAGCTACCACTTTGTCCGATAAACGATGAGCTTTACATCGCAGCCTTTGTAATGTTTGGAGATGTTGCTATAACAGAAGCATCCGCAAAGGAGCTCCTAGCTAAGGCACCTGAATTTGATGTTATCGTAACAGCAGAATCTAAGGGAATTCCTTTGGCTTACGAGATGGCAAGACTTAGCGGTGGCAAGGACTATGTCGTATTTAGAAAGGCCGCAAAAGCTATACATGCAGAACATTATAGAGACAAGCGTTGATTCAATTACAACTGACCACGTGCAGACACTATGCATAGGCGAGAATGAAGCTAGCCTAATTAAAGGCAGAAGAGTCCTCGTTGTAGACGATGTTATCAGCACTGGTGAGTCTCTCCGCTCCATGGAGAAGCTCGTAGATGCTGCTGGCGGAAACATAGTATGCCGTATGGCAGTTCTAGCTGAAGGAGAAGCTGCAGATAGAGATGATATCAAGTATCTTGAGAAGCTACCTCTATTCAATGCAGATGGCTCAATCAAAGAGTAATAGCACATAAGGAGAACAAATGGCTTACGACTACTCAAAATTGCAAAACGGAAGCGATATACGAGGCATAGCTATCGGAAGCCCTGCAGAACCAGTAAATCTCGATTCTGAAGCGGTTTCGCGCCTAGCTAAAGGCTTTCTGTATCTTCTATCACATAGCACAGATAAAGAACCAAACGAGCTTTGCATAGCAGTTGGACGAGATTCCAGAATTTCAGGTCCTGAGCTAGTGCGAGATATAGTCTCCGCACTCACTCCATACGGAGCTAAGGTTTTTGGACTCTGGACTTTCATCTACACCCGCTATGTCTCATGTCCACAGTCTTTGAAGAGTTTAAGTGTGACGGTGCCATCATGGTTACAGCAAAGCCACATGCCTTCAAACCGAAACGGAATGAAGTTCTTTGATGTGGACGGCGGACTAGATAAGGGTGACATTGCTGACATAATCACCTTTGCTGAATCTAGTTCAATCCTAGGTAGATTGATTCCAAAAAGCTGCTTCTGATCCAATCAAAGCTAATTTGATGGATGTTTACAGCGCACACCTAAGAAAGAAAAATCGTAGATGCTCTCGATTCTGGAGAAACCCCTCTTTCAGGATTATCTATTACAGTTGATGCCGGAAACGGTGCTGGTGGTTTCTATGCCGAAAAAGTTTTATCACCACTCGGCGCTGATGTCAGCAGCTCACAGTTCCTAGAGCCAGACGGAAGCTTCCCAAACCACATTCCTAATCCAGAGGACAAGGAAGCGATAGAATCCATATGCGCAAAGGTTCGCGAAGCAAAGACCGATTTAGGTTTAATTTTTGATACAGATGTAGACAGAGTTTCTGCAGTTGACGAAAAGCGGCAAGGAGATAAACAGAAACGCTATTGTAGCACTAGCAGCTGCACTCATAGCAGATTCACACCCAGACTCAACAGTTGTTACAGACAGTGTAACTTCTCGTGGTCTGACAAGTTTCCTTGAGGGAAGTCTAGGGTCTTAAACACCTTCGCTTTAAGAGAGGATATAAGAATGTAATAAACAAGTCCATTGAGCTTAACGAGCAAGGCATAGAAAGTGACCTTGCTATAGAGACATCTGGACATGCCGCATATAAGGAAAAACTTCTTCCTAGATGACGGCGCATATCTTGCAACAAAGATAGTAATCGCTGCTGCAAAGTGCAAAAAGAAGGCAAAGGAATCGCATCGCTAATAAGCGATTTATCCGAACCGCTAGAAAGCCTAGAGGTTCGCTTGCCAATTATAGGAAGCGACTTCAGTGCTGTGGGCGATAGTATAATAGAAGATTTACGCACGCTAAGCTCTTCAGGCGAGCTTTCTGAGTGTAATCTTGAAGAACCAAACTACGAGGGCGTACGAATCAACTTTAACGATTCTTCGATCAAAGGCTGGATGCTCCTGCGAAAATCCTTACATGAACCTATCATGCCACTAAACTTTGAAAGCGATGTTGAGGGAGGCTGTATCAAAATAGCTGAGCTTCTCATCCCGCTTCTATCAAAATATGATAATCTTGATATAGGAAAGCTAAAAGAATTAGTTTAAGAGAAGATGGATTTAATTTCGTTATTGATGAAAGAAACTATTATTGAGGTGGTGCTATGAAGGATAGTAAAATAAAAAAACGGGACGTAATTATCTATACTCTGATTGTCATGCTCATTTCGTGCGTGCCGTTTATGGCCTATATCTCTAGTAACAGCAAGGAAAGACAACCTTTCGGAGTTTATAACATATCAGGTACACACTCAACAACTTACTTTTCTTTTAGTAAATTTGATTCATTTAATACAAAAGAATCCTAAAGGTGAATATTATGTATATAAGGATAGAGAAATATTCTCTCATGGATCATACGTAAGAACATCGCCGTATGGAGCAAAAACATATATAGACTAAACGATGAGATTCAGAACAAAACATATTATGTCGTAATGGAAGGTAAGAAAAATTTACATTCTGGGCTATAATAATGAAGACTATGAACTGGAGCTAGTAGAGTAAAGGCTTTTCTGTTCCACACACTGAATCTGAATAATATTAATTATATTTTTTTCAAGTATTTTTTTCGCATCGATGAGTAAAAATCCTCGATGCGTTTTTTTATTGGAATTTCAAGCTTTTACGCCCCTGTCCTTATCACATTTTGATATCTGAATGAACAAAATGAAAAAACATGAAAAAAATATCTTGTGTGCATAAACAAATTATGTTACAATCCTTATTATTTCCAAACAAAAAAATTTAAAAAAAGAAAAAGGGGACAAAAACATATGGATAAGAAACTTTCCACAAAAATTATGTACTACTTGCCTCCCTCCTATTCGGACTGTTCTTTGGAGCGGGAAATCTAATATTCCCGGCGCTTATGGGGCAGATGGCAGGCGAACACACACCAGCAGCGACTATTGGCTTCGTTATTACAGGCGTAGGTCTACCGCTACTCGGTATTATCGCAATTTCACTGTCTCGAAGTGAGGGTCTTTACGACCTAGGGTTGTAAAAGTATCTAGACCGTACGGTATATTTTTTTACTTGCCTACTATATCTAACTATAGGACCATTCTTCGCAATTCCTAGAACTGCGACAGTTCCTTATACAGTAGGTGTAGTACCAGCACTACACAAGGATTCACCTATAGTGCTTGGACTATTCTCACTCTGCTTCTTTGCGGTAGTTCTTTGGTTCTCACTAAGACCATCGAATATCCTAGATAGCGTTGGTAAGTATATAAACCCAATATTCCTTGCATTCCTAGCAGTGCTTCTAGTAATGTGCTTTGTTAACCCAATGGGTTCAGTTTCAAGCACAAAGGCAACTGGTGAATATGTAACACACCCATTCTTCAGAGGATTCGTTGAGGGTTACAACACCATGGACGCACTAGCTTCGCTAGCATTCGGAATCATCATCATCAACGCTGTTAGAAATCTTGGCGTTAATGAGCCTAAGAACATAGCTAAATCAACTGCTATCGCAGGTGTAGGATGTGCGGTTCTCATGGCAGTGATCTACTTTGCACTCGTATTTGCTGGTGCACAGTCAAGAGGAATCTTTGAAGTTCAGCCAGATGGTGGTACACTACTTAACAAGATGGCTGACCACTACATGGGAGGTATAGGTGCAACATTCCTAGCTATCACAATCACACTTGCTTGTCTAAAGACTGCAATCGGTCTTATAACTGCAGGTGCAGAAACATTCGGAAAGATGTTTCCTGGCTTACTTTCATACAAGGCTTGGGCAATACTATTCACATCTGTTTCATTTGTATTTGCTAACTTTGGACTACTTAAGATCATCGCATACTCAATACCAGTATTGATGTTCCTATATCCACTAACAATAGCTATCATCCTAGTTAGTATCGTTGGAGGACTGTTCAATTATCACACAACTGTTTACAGATGGACCATTGCATTCACTATGCTTCCAGCTCTATTTGACGGAGTTAAGAGCCTACCAGCTGAGACAGTTGCAGCTCTACACCTAGATGGTGTTGTTGCAAAGGTCGGTGCATTCCTTCCACTTTCAGATATCGGAATGGACTGGGTAGTTCCTTCAGTATTAGGCTTTGTAGTAGGACTAATCTTCTACGCATTGAAGAAGGATAAAGGAACAGCTAACGCTTAGTACCAGATAAGAATACATAAATTAAACTAAAAAAATAGTGCAACTGATGTTGCACTATTTTTTTACGTCTTGATTTTTAGGGCTATAGGACAAAAAGTGTTGATGACTAATCCCAATAAACCGGATAGTTACTTGAATGATGTAGCTCGCTCCATACAACTGCATCTCCCCACATAGGGATAGTATTTTCTAGTTGTTTCTTAGCAGTCATCTTCTTGTAAATATCATCTATGCTCTTGTTTGTAGGCATTGTTTTTAATATTTTAGAAGCAGAAAGCGGTTTTGGTGAGTGCATATAGCACCACCAAAAGACCGCTTTAATTCTTCTCTCAACAGACAAACCTCTATGGTTATGTAGCATCTCCCTAAGACAAGCATTTACGCCACCTTCTATTCGATTGTTTGTCGATGGTATCTTAAACTCAGCTCTTAATTCTTTATCAAGATATGTGAATAGAGTATTATCATTAAGCAGTCTTATTATTGATTTTTCAGCCTTTATCAGTCTTTCATGCTTAGGTCTTGATTTGCCATTTTCATCATATGTTACTTCGCTTAAAAAACGCTTATGCTTCACAATCCAAGCTGTAAAACGATCAACCCATATCTTTGAATCTTCAATACTTTTTACCTCAAACAGATCCCTAGCTAATGCATAAAGCTCTAGACCTGCTAAAGTATTGGGTCTACTCGTCGTATATCTTTTAACCTGTGAAAACACATGAAATACACATCTTTGATGCTTTGCCTTAGGCCACTTTCTCTTAAGGGCTTTTCTAAACCCCGTTCCACCATCTGATACAACCACTTTAGGTTCTGCTATACGGCTCATTAGAGCCTCCCAGGCTCCTGAATGCTCATACCTGCATAGATACCACCCTAACACATAATCTTTGTCACAGCATATCAAAATACACGATTTACGTGATAGATATATTCCATCTAAATACAGTACATCTTTTGATTCCTCAATCTTTGGTGACATAACCCATATATCCCAAAACTTGGAGGTTTTTCTTCTAAAAGTTCTTCCGCCTCCTGACATATTACTTTGTACTTCTTTACTGAATAACCAAGCTAGGAACTGCTGAAGCTGTTTAGTATCATTGTCTATCTTTGGTGTAAATACATTTTTTTGCATGACTTACATAGCCATCTTTGGTTTCCCGATTTTAGTTTGCCATTTTTTTGACACATTTAGATCCACAAATGGGACAATTAACCTGCTTCATAATATATTCCTCCAAGAACATTAATTCTAAGGAAGATATACCACGTTTTAACGTTGAAATTTGAATAGATTAGAAACTTTTCATCAACACTTTTTGTCCACCCTTAATCTTCTTTCAAAAGATTAAATCGCCACAGACATTGAATTATCAATGTGTATGGCGATTTTTATCAACACTTTTTGTCCTATAGCCCTCTTTTTACTGGTCTTGTCTTCTTTGCTGCACTGAGCATCTTGCGGTACGCTCGCTTGCTCTTTTGGCTCACAAGCCTTCCTATAGCCTCCGGCTCATGTCTTCTTACCATGTGGTTTTGGTTTGTTCGCATCTCTACAGGCCTTGCCTGAAGCTTGGAGTCAAGTATCTTTTGGCTTGAATAAAGCCCGTTATATCCCGAACAAAGGTATCCCATGAAGCTAGCTATTGCAAACATTTGCACACCTCCGCCTCCAAAACACTCTATGGCGAGGCAAATCGGTGCTATCATGGTATTTGTTGCTCCTCCGAACAGTGCTACCATAGCGAGCGCCGCGCCGAAGGATGATGGTATGCCTAGTAGCGGCGCGAATACGGCGCCGAAGGTGCTTCCTATGAAGAAGAGCGGCAGGATTTCTCCGCCCTTGAATCCTGCGCCGAGCGTTATTGCGGTGAACAGTATCTTGAGTAGAAACGCGAGATAGTCTTCATTGCCACCTGAGAGCGCCTCTGTTATTGTTTCACTGCCTGCTCCGTTGTAGGTTTCTTTCCCTACTAAAAGGCTTAAAAACGATTATAATTATCGCTCCTGAGAGCACCCGTATATATGAGTTATTAAATAGCTCATCGTAAATTGCGTGTATCAATCTATAGCTATTGCACATCAGGGTAGATACTAGTCCGCAAAGAGATGCGAGCACGAGGATTTTGAGCATCAGTACTGGCGTTGTCGTCGGTATGCTTATGTGGAAGCCAAAGGCGACTACGCCAAGCTTTGTTGCAATCCAGTAGGCTGTGTACGAGGACACAAAACATGGGAATACGGCCATTTGGTAGAGGTGTCCGACTTTGATAAACATGACGACGAAGACCGTTGCGGTAAGCGGTGTGCCGAAGATAGCGGCAAAGAAGGCTGCCATGCCGGCCATGGTCGCTATTCTGAGGTTCTCCGCGTGGAGCCTAGACTTTCTGCCTATGTAGTTACCTATACCTCCACCTAGCTGAAGCGCTGCTCCCTCCTTACCTGCTGAACCACCACAAAGGTGCGTCAGAACTGTACCCACAAAAAAATAGCAGGGAACCAGTCTAAACCTGACAGGGTGCGCTGTCGTGCACAGAATCGATTATATCATCGGTTCCCTTGCCCTCAAGCCCTAGCTTTTTGGTACATGTAGACTATGATTATTCCTGCAAATGGAAGCAAAAAGAGCAGCCACTCGTGCTTCTTGCGAAATACATTCGCATATAATACACCATTGTAAAACAAAGCTCCGATAACACCACAAATCATTCCGATTACAATCGCAATAAGGCTCCATCTAATGATGAGCTTTACATACTGCTTTAACGTATTCAGTCTGTGTATATCGCTGATTTTTGTTTCAAGACCGCTCCTTATATTATTTAGTTACTGTATAAATTTGTTGTTACATATTCTGGGTCACATGTTACATCGATTCCAAGTGATGAAAGTGTCTGCTCGTCTCGGTCTGAGAGAATTGCCGTGCAATGTGCCCTGCATCCATGAAGCAAGGAAAGCTTGCTAGCTGCAAGTCTTGCCTTTTCGTCCGTAACTCCTGAAACTGTAAGAGCCATCAAAATCTCCTCGCAGTTCAAGCTGCTCCTGTCATAGCCAAGCACATCTGTCTTTAGGTGCTGCGTTGTCTCAAGAACCTTTGGCTCTATCAAAAGGAGTTCGTCTGGCATCTCTGCTAGATATTTGATGGAGTTCAAGACCACTGCAGCTGCTGCAACCATACGCCTTGAGCTACGTCCCGTTATAACGTGACCATCCGGCATCTCCATGGCCATAGCTACTGCATTCTCGTATTTATCGCAGAGCTCTCTCTTGAATTCCGCATAATCTCTAGCTTTCTGAACTACAACTCTATCGCCAACGGCCTTGCCAACTTCCTTCATCAAAAGTTCCGCCCTATCTGAGGGAATCGCTCTCAATCTTACCCTTCTTGAAATCGACTGCTGCTATCAGAAATCTCCTGATTATCTCCTGACAAGAAGCCTCCTGACAGGCCTCATCATCAGTGATACAAAAGCCTACACGGTTTACACCCATATCCGTTGGTGACTGGTATTCAGATTCCTCACCAGTGATTTTCTCAATTATTCGTTTAACTACTGGAAATACCTCAATATCTCTATTGTAGTTGATTGCCTTCTCACCATAAGCCTCTAGGTGGAAAGGGTCTATCATGTTCACATCCTTTAGATCTACCGTTGCAGACTCATAAGCAAGGTTAACTGGATGCTTTTAGTGGAAGATTCCAAACTGGGAAGGTCTCAAACTTCGCATATCTTACCTTGCGTCCACGCATAAAGTCATGATATAGCTGGGATAGACATGTCGCAAGCTTTCCTGAACCTCCACCTGGTCCAGTTACAACGACAAGTGGCTTGGTCACCTCAATGTAAGGGTTTGCGCCGTAGCCTTCTTCACTTACAATCGTATCTACATCTGTAGGATATCCCTTTGTAAAGCAGTGCTTATATGTCTTAATTCCGCGTCTCTCGAGCTTTTTGATGAACATATCAACTGCTGGAGCATCCTCATATCTCGTTATGACTACGCTGTTTATATCTAAATCGTACTTTCTGAATGTATCTATGAGCCTTAGAACTTCGAGGTCGTAGGTGATGCCGAAGTCATGTCTTGTCTTATTCGTCGTTATATCTCCAGAGTAGATGCAAATAATCACCTCTGCTGAGTCCTTCATCTTCTGCAAAAGCTTAATTTTCGCATTCTCATCAAAGCCAGGAAGCACCCTCATAGCGTGCTTATCGTGAACCAACTTGCCACCGAACTCAAGGTAAAGCCTTTCGCCCTGCTTTTCGTTGATTCTCTGCATTATATAATGCGACTGCTCTTCTAGATATTTTTTTCTGAATCAAAAACCTAATTTGTACATAGAGACGCCTCCCGTCTACACTAACATCTGAAAAGAAAGAAATAAGGTGGTTCCAACCATAGAGAGGATAATAACCGCTACTACTATTCTTGCAACCCATCTGTGAAATCTGTTCATAATTACACCTACTGCATTATCTCAATCGCAAGCTCGTTGCGACCTTCTATCATTCCTCTGAGACTAATATCATACTCAAGAGTTATCTTACCGTATCCCTCTGGCGAAAGTTCTCTCTTGATGCTGTTCGTCAAAAACCTCTAGCGACATAGGCCCATACGGCGTGCTATAATCGCTCTTAAAACGCTTTCCGGTCTCAAACTCTAGTACTGATCCGTACTCACTTGAATCTCCAATTCTCTTCATTCTCAGGCTGGTATCCGTCAGTTTAAGACTGGTCTTACATCCTGGAAATCCTGAAAACTCACTCTCTTCATATATAAAATACTTGGCTCCGCCCTTCTCGAACATCATGCCGTCACTCACAAATTCGAGTTCTTCTTCGACATTATCGCCGACAAAACGTTTGCCAGTTATCTTTATCGTGACATTCTTCATATCATTACTGTCCTTTCACAAACTCAATTCGCTATTATACCACAAATAGACTATTTTTTTGTTATTCAGCAAGCAAAAAAACTTGTATTAAAAATCATTTATTTTTGCTTTTTATAAACCCTTAAACTCTGATAGTATCAAAATATATAAAAATCATTGCACAGGATTAACCCTTTTATCACAAAAAAAGCCATATATCTTAACTATAATCATACCATAAATAGACAAACTAACAAGGAGGTAAGCTTATGGATCACAATAATGATTACACACCCCCATTTGGAGACAATAATGAAATAACTCCCCAAAATGAAAACCCCTCGGATGTGATTGAAGAAACTAGTAGCGAGCCAGCAAGTGCTAATAGCGCTTTCAGCGCAGGCACAGCGCAGACAGGCGTTGATCAAAACCCTGCTTCAAAGCTTTGATTCAACATCTGCAAACACATCAAACAATGCACCAAATAGCACAACGAATGCAGAATGGGAGTCTGTACCAAAATTTCCTGGCTATGAGAGAACCTCATTTGGCAATACTTCGTTTCAGTCATCGAGCAATCCATTTGAGCAGGAAAGACAGTTTAACACTTCAAGAGGATTCGAAAATTATTCATATGATACTTCTCAGCTTAGAAGCTTTGATAGAAAATCCTCTGACGGAAATGGCGGCATGCCTAAAACCAAAAAAACCTAAGTCACCTGTTTATATTACCAAGAAGGCTTTTATCATCTGTCTAATTTGCGCAATGCTAGGAACTTCTGGTATAACCATTGGAGGGCTTAAGCTAGCAGGAGCATTTGATGGCTCATACGGTGGAAACAATGTCTCTGCTACAAACTACAAGTTAACTAAATCCAATGGCACAACTAGACCAATCAAAGAAATCGTTTCTATGAACGAGAACGCTGTCGTTGAGATACAGACCGAAAAAGGTCAGCGGAGACTCTTGGATTAAGAACTATGTAACCAAGGGCGCAGGCTCAGGTGTAATTATCGATAGCGACGGCTATATCATGACCTGTAATCATGTAATCGATGGTGCTTCTAACATAATCGTAAAGCTCAGAGATGGAACGACCAAGAAAGCACGTCTTATAGGTGCCGATAGTCAAAACGACATAGCTGTTCTAAAGATTGACGGCTCAGGATATACTGCTGCAAGATACGGTGACAGCGATTCTATCTCCGTAGGTGATCAGGCAGTTGCAATTGGTAATCCACTTGGTGAGCTCGGCGGAAGCGTTTCAGCAGGTATCATTAGCGCTCGTGACAGACAAATCAGCGTAGATGGAAAGGCAATGAAGCTTCTTCAGACTGACACTTCAATCAACCCAGGAAACTCGGGCGGTGGCCTTTTTTTGATGGACAAAGGAAACCTAATCGGAATTGTAGTTGCTAAATCGTCTGGTTCTAATGTTGAAGGGCTTGGATTTGCAATTCCTATCAACACAGCATCAAAGATTGCAAAGGATCTAATTCAGAACGGCAAGGTTACCGGACGTGCAATAATAGGCGTCAAGATTGTAGATCTATCAAATGACGAAGATGCACAAAAATATGGCGTAAGCGCACCAGGAGTATATATCGATGATGTTGTTGCAGATGAGGCGAAGAAATCCGGATTACAATCTGGTGACAAGATTCAATCCATCGGAAAAAGCAAAGATAGAGTCAGCCGTAGACCTAAGAACAGAACTAGATAAATACAAGCCAGGTGATAAAGTAAAAAAATAATCGTTTTACGAAACGAGAAATCCTTAGAGATTACAGTAGTCCTCTCGGAAGGTTAACATAGATTAATATAGCTGTATTGAAAAATCCTCAAGATTTATTTCTTGAGGATTTTCTCTATTTTATGGTTTATATCAAATTCTTCTCATCTAGCAGCATATACTTGCCTTTGATTATAGCTCTCAGAGATTAAAGCTCTCTCTTATCGCGAAAGCCTGTTTTTCCTCCCTCGATAACAAAAAGCTCTTAGTGCCTGGATGTGCTCTGAAACAACACGTCTAGCCTCGACGCTATCTCCGCTCTTGAGAGCTGCAATGATTCCCCTATGTTCACTAGGCATGTTCTCATAGCGTGAGAAATCATCATAGTAGATGTATCTGAATCTCAAGGCTAGCTCCTGAGCCATTGTGCTGAATTTTACAAGAGTGTTATTTCCTGTAATTTCAACGATTTCCTTATGGAACTGCTCGTCACAGAAAATCATCCGTTCTGTATCGTTATGCTTAACCGCAAGCTCATAGTCATCTGTGATATTCTCCAAACGGTTAATTTCATCAGGTGTTATGCGCTTTGCTGCAAGCTCAGCAGAAAAACCCTCAAGCTCCTCTCTTACATCCAGCAAGTCCACCATCTCATCTATGGAAACATCGGATGCATAAGCGCCGTGTCTTGGCTGAATTGTAACTAGTCCTTCCTTCTCCAGCTTACGAATTGCCTCTCTAATAGGAGTACGGCTAACGCCCATCTGATTTGAGAGATCAACCTCCATAAGACGAGTTCCAGGGAACAATACGACCAGTCATAATATTCCTCTTCAGCTCCTCATATACAACCTCTCTAAGAGGTCTGTGGCTACCAATATCCATTTTCACATCCTGTAGGTCCATAAAAAAATCTCCATTCTGCTTCAATAAGCCCTATATCATCGTCCTTGCCCAAAAGGCAAAACAAGACTTTTCTTTAAAAACTGTCGCGTACTTCTTAGCCTGACTTTCGCTATCAAAGATTGCAAATACCGTCGGCCCGCTACCGCTCATCAGCACCTTCCTCGCACCTTCACAGGTCTCAATCATAAAGCGCTTGAGCTCCGCAACCTCTGGATACTCCTTCAGTGTAAACTCCTCGAGGACATTTATCATCTCAGAATACACTGTATTCTTATCACCATATCTCAAAGCTCTACAAAGCTTATCATTATTAGGTCTATCGCTTATCGTACATTCATCAATCCCAGTAAATACCGTCCTTGTTGAAACGCTAAGCCTTGGTGTTACGACAAGTATGCTCGATTTCAGAGGTCTCACTTTGCTAAGCTCAGTGCCCGTTCCTCTTGCTCTCGCACAAGTTGAAGCAATGTTAGAGTATCTGATATTCTCAGGCAAGTCCTTGTTGCTTTTTGCCTGCGCCATCAAACAAAATGGGATATCAGACCCTAGCTTCGCCCCTTGTTCACAAAGCTCTTCTAGCGAAAGCCCTAGTTCCCACATAGCATTGAGTCCATGCATTATTGCCGCAGCATTGCCGCTTCCGCCAGCCATACCCGCAGCAACCGGGATTCTCTTCTTTATGAAGATCTCGATAAGTCCCTAGAGATTAGGATTCACCCTGTCTCCATATTCATCTATCATAAGCTCCGCTGCTCTCCACGCGAGGTTATACCTATTGTTTGGCAAATATCTGAGGTTTGTTCTGAGGTAGATTTCAAAACCCTTTAGATTCGCCCCAAAGCTATTGATTGGCTCTGGTGGCATCTCATCTGTGAATCTGATACTTATCTCATCTCTTAGTGATATTTGCTGCATCACCATATCTACTGGGTGCATACCACTTGGCATTACATCGCCAACATCAATGGAAAGGTTAATCTTCGCATAAGAGAAAAGCATTATGGTCTTTTCCACTTTTGCCTCCAATTACGCTATGTGCAAAATCAAAAAGCTTACTTCTTCTTGTTCTTAGCTCTTCTCTTAGCGAGTCGCTCTTCTTCTGCCGCCTGAGCCTCTGCTAGAGCCTTACGGCCAGTTATATATCTTCCGCCAGCTTCAGATATAGGTCTTGGTCCCTTTACCTTGAAGTTGCCGTTATCCTCTTCCTCATACTCTTCGTAATCGTCCTCGTCAGCTTCCTTAGCGGCCTTTCTTGCAGCCTTCTTAGCAGCCTTAGCCTCTTCCTTCTCATGCTGAGCGATTATTTCGCTAACAGGTCTACCTGTTCTCTTAGCTTCCTTGTATGGGTTAAATGGAGCATTGCTCGTATCTGCATCATCGTCTTCTTCCTTATGCTTCTTAGCCTGTCTGCTTGCAAAGAAGAACATTCCGACCATCATTAAAAAGCATCATACCCATGTAAATCTTGTTATTAAGACTCTGGTTCAATGTCTTAAATTCAATCTTATGATCCTTACCGAGCGTATTTCCGTCATTATCAGCAAATTTCTTAGAAATAACCAGTGTGTACTTGCTATCACCCTTGATTGAATTCTTCTTGGCATTTACTGTATCGTAAAGCACGAGAACCTGTCCCTTAACATCAGGGTTGAAATACACCTTGATAGGAAGTTCCTTTCCCTTGGCATCTAGAATCTTAAAAGCACTTAGAATTCGCCTTCTGATTCTCCTTCTTGTTCACCTTGTTATTAAAAAGTTAGCTTAACGCCGACATTCTCAACAGATGTATTCTTCTGTCCATCCTTAGGGTAGCTTTCCTTTAGCTCAAGCTTACCGCTCTCTGCAAATGCAAACGAGGTAAATATCATCACAATCAATGCTGTTAGGCAAATTCTGATACTCGTTTTCTTCATTACTCTTCCTCCGGTTTTTTTCCTTTTTATTTCGTAGGTTGCGAAAGAATTCGCGCACAAGCCACGAACTTTCCTCTGCCATTATACCTCTATCCACTGCAATCTGATGATTTAGCCTCTCATCTTGCACGATATTGAAGACCGATCCACAAGCTCCCGTCTTAGGGTCATCCGCACCTATGTATAGATGCTCTATTCTCGACCACACGAGCGCACCCGCACACATGCTGCAGGGCTCCATAGTCACATACATATCGCAGCCTATCAGTCTCCAGCCGCCCAAAACTTTAGACGCCTCTCTGATGGCTATAATCTCCGCATGCGCTGTCGGATCCTTGGTAGTTTCGGTCAAATTATGGCCTCTCGAAATGATTTCGCCATCCTTAACAATAACTGCTCCAACAGGTATTTCTCCCATTTCAGCAGCCTTCTGAGCCTCCTTAAGGGCCTCTTTCATATAATTACTCATATACTTTACAATCTTATCACATATACGTGTATTATTCAAGATACAAAATCCACACCAACGTCGTATTATCAATCAAAGAAGGTCCATACTTTGATGCTAAATGCTATCAAACGCAAGTTGCACAAAGCAGTTTTATGGGTTATCATTTACATATTAATTAATCAAAAAGAGAGGAGATCACATGAGCTTTTTAAGCATTGCCATGATAAGTAAAATCGCAGACATTCTAGTCATTGCCATCATAGTTATATCAGCAGCTTCTGGCTACCGCAGAGGCCTACTGAACTCATTTTTCAATTTCTTTCGCTGGTCGCTATGTGCAGTTTGTGGAGTTGTCTTTGCTCTACCAATCAAAAAAACTTCATAGTCAAGCATACAAGTCTTCAGCTCAGCATATCAAAGAGCATCAAAGACACACTAGATTCATCCATAGCTTCAGATAGTTTTATCATGAGCCTGCCACGTCAAATCAAGCTTTTGTGGGATGACATCCGAAACGAGGCAACTTCAAGGATTTCAGTATCTCTAGCAGATACGCTAATCTCCATGCTCTCGTTTACCTTGCTCTTCATTGCTTTGTTTATGCTAGCGCGCTTTACACTTCGCAGCCTCGAGCTAAAAAAACGCGGAGTGCTCGGTCTTTCCAACAGGCTTTGCGGAATGCTCTTTGGCGCACTTAAAGGAGCTTTGCTAGTAAGCATCATAATGCTTATTTCATTCCCTCTGCTCAGCCTACTAGAGCCAGATACATCAGCTCCGATTGCAGAAGGACTAAGCCACGGCAAACTATCAGGCTTTTTCTACAACTCCAATCCTATTACTGACGGTATAACTCTAATATCAAAGCATTCCATCTAGCTATTCATTAGACCAAATTAGAATTTATGGAGGTATAGTATATTGTAGATTCATTTGCAGATAAGGTGTTTTTGGAAATCCAGCTGCTATTTGCATCATAGATAGTTGGATTTCTATGTGTTAATGATGAATATAACAAAAGAGAATAATTTATCAGAAACTGCTTTTGCAGTTAAAAACAGGCCAAGGTAGATATCACCTTAGGTGGTTTACGCTAGAGAAGAAATTGATTTATGTGATCATACTATGTTTGGTGCAACATTTGTTATATTTAACTACTATGATAAAGAATCAGAAACAGTTTATTTCGATACACTAAGTGGTGAATTAATTGTAAACCGCAAACGATCTTTATGAGATGGATTTTCCAAAATATGAATTGACGGAAGTAGACATAAGCAGGGAAATAATAGATGCTATTGGCTGTGAACCAAAAAGCTTTTTATGAGACATGATTTACTTTTGTATATTTAATGATGAAGATATAGTAATGGATCTAACTCCTGATTTGGAAAAAGGCAAAAAAATCTTGATGGACTTCTGTTGCAGGTAATCGCTCCAATTAATCTAAGTTTGTATAACTAATAAATAAAAATATGACGCAGAACAGTTGATTATAGATATTGGAAAAACAAAATTTACAATAAGCCATTTAACTACACCCAAAAAGTTAGTTTTCTGTAAACACTATATGATACCTACAATTCCACGATGTATGTGATAAACTATTCTTATCCATTTTGGATTGCCTCCTTGTTTGTATATATGGTTGGTGACCATATTTATCTTATTACAGGAGGCCCTTTTTTTCGCTAAAAGCTTCCTAACCTCACTAGCATATCCGGGGTTAATTGTTCATCTCTCATCGTTCGATAAACCACTGCTAAAAGCAATCCAATTAAAGTGGTTTTATTAGTTTATATGCACTCCCAAAAACCACTTTCTATTTATGCGATATTAAAACTTTTATCCTTTAACCAACAGAATACTAGTTTGCAGAAAATTCCTGCTCCATATTCATTGCAAATTATAGAGTTCATTATATGTCTTAGATTTCTTTAATAAATCTTCGTGTGTTCCATAACTTTCAATTTCTCCATTATTTAAAAACTACAATTTTATTACTTTTTATTAATAAAATTGATAAATTTATGTGTTATTATTATTCCTATCTTTCCTTTAAAAAAATGTTTTCATATAGTTCTATTATTTCAAACTCAGATACTGCATCTAGCATTGCATTGGGTTCATCTAAAAAAATATAAATCTGCATCTCTTACAAAAACATCTCGCTAAGGCGATTTTTTTGCCATTGTCCTAATGAAATTTGTTTGCCCGATTCAAACCAATAGCCAAGTTGTGTGTCTATATTTTTTTATCCTCATTATTAACTAGCTCATCTAATTTGAATTTCTTACAAACATCTTTTTATTTTTTTATATCGTTTCGACTTTCGTTAAGGTTACTATAACATATGTTTTTCTCTGATTGTTCCTTCATACTTTGTAAAGTCCTGAAATAGGGCACCTACACACTTGAAGAATTTTTCTTTTTATTTATTTTTTTCTAAAAATTAATACCATTAATATATATTTCACCTTCATAATCACCATACATGCCAAGTAAAATTTTTCATAAGGGTGCTCTTTCCACTACCATTTTTTTACCTACAATTGCAATGATGTCACCTTTTTTTATGCTTAGACATACATTCCTCAATGCGTATTCTTTTTGAATTAGGATATTTGTATGATAGATTAACTATATCAATTGTTTTTTTACTTCATCTACTGCATAGCTATCTGGATCAAATTCCTCATCCAAATCAAGAAAAATCAAAAAGTTGACTGATAAACAGCGTTGATTTGTTAAGATCTGCTAACATTTGAATAATTTGTCGAATTTGTGTTTTTTTGTGGAAACAATAGATCTTGTATATGTTACAACATCTCCAATCAAAAATTCTGTTTAAATATCCGCAATAAATAGTATATGAAAACAGTAAGCCCATAACAATTTGTTCTAATAAACTAAAAAAATCATCAGATATCGCATTCTTTTTTTCTGCCTATATATAAATCTTGAGCAGCAAACCGCTTAGCCAAAAATTATGAAAATTGTTAATAAAATATCCGAATAAACCATATAACTTGAGTTCTTTGTAATTTAAACCACAAGTTATAATATAACTATTAGTACCATGCTTTTTCTTTCTTCATTAGTTCGCTCTTTTTACAATTTTTAAACTCTTCTCTATTTATCCTATTTCCGATGAAAAAAATTCTATCATGGGGAATAAAGTTAAAAAAACTATAATTAGAGGTTCAAAAGAAATTATTACCATAATATAAGCAATACTACTAATACAAATTCCAACCGATGAAATTATAGTGTCAAAAATATGTAAGAATAGCCCCTTCTGATTGAGAGTCCGCCCGTTGTAACATATCATATATTTTGCTATCTTCAAAAGATCTTAAATCTAACTTTGAAGATTTTTTTTAACACTAGCTCTTTTTATTTTTTTATATTGAATTTTTAATGAATATTTTTTTGCTTATAGTATCCATAAAAAAATTGAATAAGTATCAAAACTAAATCCACTATCAGGTACCATATTATCAACTTTAAGATACTCGACAAGTCATCTATTTTTTTATTTGGATTATATTTATAATCTGCTGCATTATTTTTTTAAAAGATATAACAGGTATTATGCTTGATATTATAATTGCAGCTAATGTGATATAAATGTATCTTCCATCAACCTGTCTAATTAAATTAATAGATTTAATAAATATTTTTTTATATTAGAAATTGTTTTTCATAGAATCAGCTTAACCTATCAGTAAAATTTTTCCTATAATCATCAATATTATACAGTAATTCAGAAAAAGACTGCAATTATTCCTGTAACGCCATTTAGTATTGAATAATCCCCCAAATACCCTTCTAGTCTTCCATCTTCATTTTCAATTTTATTTGGATTATCCTTAGCTATTTGAGAATTATCATTACTTAGTTTTTATTATGCGGTCCACACATGCTTCTAATTCCAAATGATCACAGATATCAATTTTATTTTTTTAATAGTCATAATATATCCGGATAAAATACTCGAATATCCATGACACAAACTAGGGCTTACTAAATAAAAAAATCATCCAAAAGGCTTGTGCATAGCACAAATTAACCGTTTACATAGGTTTTCCTTTTTTTCCGTCCATCCCAAATTTTTTTACATGCTGTTATCATTCCACCCAGTATACCAATATTACCATAGCACCAGCTTGATGCATAATGGATACTCGTGTCATTTATTGTCTTATTCAAATACTCCTCATATGAAATTTGTCCTGGCCAATACGCAATATCATTTTCAAGTACTACAAATTCTTCATACATTTCAAAAATAAGTGTCTATAGCATCTTTCAATTCATTCGACTTATATCCAAATTTGTATGCCTTTTGACAAAGCAACTAATGGTCCCATAATTCCATGTGCCATTCCAAAGTTAAAATTACCATTAGGGAAGCTCTTCTTTTCTGATTCTAAATATTGCATTTCACAAGGTATGTGAAAATTATGCACAAATGAGTTTTTGTATCTATGCTTTTTTTGTTAAAAGCAATTAAATAATCTACTGCAGCTTTTTATAGAATCATTGCATGCTTCATCTTTCTTCAAATCACATTCTAGTAAATAGTATAGTGCCCCAGATATCCCTGATATGCAATCGTAGTTATCAAATTTTTGTGGAATCAAAACTGTATTTTTAATTTTTATGGATTTGTCTCCAACTTCCTTAGCAAGTAGGGAGTTTATGCTATTAGAAAAAAACTTTTTCAGTCTTCCACTATGATGGCTGTAACAACTGATTGCAAAGCACATATATCCAAATCCACCGAACATAGATATATTATCTTTATGTATCCCGTGAATTTCTATAAGTTTTTTTATTTCATATGATAAATCAAATCCTATCTCATCCCAAAGGGTTCTTTTATGATTGATTTTAATTGCAATTGCTGACAGAAATATAAAGTCTGCATAATTCTCAGGTTTCAAATCTGCTTTTTTTATATATCGATTCTGCATGAACAAAGACTTTCTTCATATACTTATCTATTTTTTTTCTTTATCACTAGTAAATTGCGTAGACATTATAAGTACCTCTTGTTTTTTTCTTTTGCACGATTTTTAAAAATACACTAATTTCCTATTCTCGCATAATAATTTGATATTTTTTTCATAATTATACGCGAGTTTCTATGATTACTTGAATTTATATTTATTTATCTTTATGTTAAATAAAGCAATAACACCAATTATAGCTAGTATACATAAAACCACATACGTTCCTTTTGTATCCAATACGGTTAATAACTTCATTCATTTCAAACCTTTCAATCATTAAATTATGTACATAATGAATCAATGAAATTAAAATTAAGCTCTTACTTTTTATCATAGATAATAGCGAAAAATAAATGCTAATATCACACAGTTTAATGTTTGACACGCTATGGATTCTAGCCAGTGGGCAGGCGAATCAAAATAATATATACTTAACGGAATATGCCACAATCCCCATATTATTCCTACCATTACTGTTCCAGAAAAATTCGCCATATTTGTCTTGTAATTTGGGTTTGCAAAAAAATCTCCAACCATATTCTTCTCCTATAAATGGTAAAAAAATTAACGAGAAATATAGGTAAAGAAAAGATAAAGTTCTTCCATAAATGCAAGTTTGTGGTTTTTGAAGAAAAAAAGTTGAAAGTTTCCTTCTAAATATGCATATGCGCCAAAAATAAATCAGCCAAAACAAAATATACATCATAAACAAAAAGAAATTTTTGAATTTATATTTCCTATTTTTTTGTTTAATTATCGCTTTTAGTATTATTACCAAAAAAAGTTACATGGATTACTAAACTTATTATACTAAAAACCCATATAACATCCATTCTGTATAGACTTATTATTCCAAATATAATGCTAAATGTAGTTTCTATAATGTATAAATACTTAAGCATTGATAAAGAAGCTTGTTCAAGGATAATTGCAATCAGAGCAGGATAGAACATCTGGGTTATTGATAAAAAAACTCAAATCAATCCCTCTGTAATGCCCAATCATTATAAATATCCCCATACAAAATGTTAGTATATAGAGGCTGATAGTATACATGGCAATACTATTTCTGTTTTTCATTTTTTTCATTTCTATTCCTTGTAAATTTATGCTACAACACCTCCGATATAATTTCCATTATATAAATAAATAACATCAAAGGCAGAAAGATTATTTATTTATCTACTTATGCTCGAATAAACAGTTTTAGCATCTAGTCTGTTGTATACCTTTTTACTACCTTATGGCAAGACAATGCCGGTCTATCTTTTGTTGGCGTTGCACAACCTTTAGAGCATGTTCTTGTGTAACATTTATCTGAGCACCCCGTTAATACAGAGCCGACGATAATTGTAGTTATAGCACCACCAGCACCTGAGCTTTTTTTTCATTACTTTCCTCAACTTTTTTTGATATCTAGGTCAAAAATCATTAAAAATTTCCCATCTTATCCTCCTAAATTTCTGCCTTTGAGTTATCTATTAATATAATTATATTTACTAATTATATCGAACAAAGTATGTCTCAAAAATTGAATATGTTTTTCTCTTCAAAATTTCTATCTCCATTTATCCTATTACAGCACATATGAATTAGTGATAAAAATTATTTCATCAATATTGGTTGTTAACAACTCGCTACTATTTTTCTAGCTCGGTCACCGTATCAACTAAATATCTGTCATATTGAGTTTCATTTAAAAATTTTATTTATCTCTGTTATATACTTCTTCCTGTTTTTTTATATTCTTTTCTATAATTATTTTCGTTCAGTTATTTTATCTAATACATTAAGCATTCTCTTTTTATCACAGCTTAATAGATTATATAAAAGAGCGCCGACCTCTGATAAGTAAACAGATTCTACAGTATCGATATCATTCATATCATTTTCAGATATTCTTTTAATTACCGAGTTACTGTTTTTTTGAAAAAAATTTTTTTCTATTTTGTAAATAAAAAGCTTCGCCTCCGTATCTATTACATTCTCGATGATATTCATGAATACTCCAAGAATTTATAAGATCTTTTTCTTTGAAATCTATAAAACATGCACTTATCTTGTCGTACTGAGAAATTGCATCCTCTTGGGTCGGAAACTTAATTCTTAATCTTATATGTCTGCCTGATTCATCATTATATCTTACAAAAAGAATTCATTTGCCATTAACTCCTTACTTCTTAAATTAAATGCTATCAAAAATCATCTTCAACAGACTTATTGCAATATATCTTGAAATATAACCAACCAAATTGAAATGGCATGATTATTCTGTTATTATTTTTGAATCAGACTAGAGTTTTTTTCAATATTTCAATTGACGTATCTAAATGTTCATTCGAGTCATTTTCTCTATAAAATGAGAACACAAATTCACTTGCGTAAAAAGTCATCATTTTCATCATAAATAATTCCTTTTGAAAAAACCACTCTCTACGGCACATAAATTCAATTTTCCGTTTCTTTTTATACTCAAAATATAAAAATTTTATATGTAATTTCATCGCCTTTTAAGTAGAGGTAATCTATTGTCATCTTTGCATAAATAAAAAAATTCTGGTACTTTATATGTTTTTCGCAAAAATTTTTCAAAGTAATTTTTTTAAATTCATCGAAACTTGATGAATTCTTCCCAATGTCTTTTTACATACCACTTTTTCTGGTGACACTTGAACATCCTCTATATATATTGCCGGTGTATATCTATATTCATTGAACAATAAACAATCAAATCTTTTCAATCAAATGGCCTCTAATAGAGTCATCCGAAATTTCTTTTAATAGGTTAAAAACTTTACTATTTAGAATCGGATTTACCATATTATCAACCATTAGTTTATATTTTTATATTTCTGTTAATATCAGATAACATTAAAACTCCTCTATCATCAATTAACACAGTTAAGTCCTTCAGTAGAATACTTTCATTTTGAACATCTGGAGTTCCAAGAGACAAATAGTTCAAAAACTTCTATCCTGATTAATCAAGTTAACCGTTCTTCCAACAGATGAGTACTCTCTAAGCTCAACAGTACTGATGTCATTACCTCCAATGAATCCATATATTGTTTTGTACTTCTCATATAAATCAGAATCTAAAATTTTACTAAATCTTTTAAATGATTTTCCTGCACTTGTTGCACCTAAATTCGGTCCCACGGATAGTCTTACATCTTCTTTTTTTCTTTTGTAATAATAATGTTTAGGTCAAACGAATCAGTCATTGTCTCGTTTATCATATCAACATCTTTAAAATCTTTATCATATAGTTTTACATTTCTATCCCCATTTAAAATTGCAGCTTGTACTCGTGATTCAAAAATACTTTTTATTTCTACCTCTCTGCTATTTGGCTCATTATTCCTAATTTCATCATAGTAGGCCAATCCATTGAAGCCTGAGGGATCAATAACCTCATTTATTGGTATCCTAACATTTACACCATATTCTTCTAAAAAAATGCTTCCTTCAGTTTTTTTCTAGAGGAGAGAATATTGTTGCATCGATTGCAATTTTTTTGAAACACAGTTAACAAATTTCTCTAATTTTGTAATGTGATAAGACATATGTTACAGAAATAAATAAAAAAAGAGGAACTTTTGGTACAATAGGTTTTTACCACAAACTTTCAAGTACTAAAGGAGTCCTCTCATGAAAAAGTATAACCGAAGAAATGCGTTTCCGCCAGCGTTTATGTGAATATGCAATTAAACATGGTGTAACACGTGCTGCAAAGCGATATCATACTAATAGACAGTTTGTCTATCGCCAGTTAGAAAAATACAATGGAGATGTCAGAAGCCTAGCGCTTAAATCAAGAAGACCCCATAATAGTCCTAACGCTCACACAAAAGAAGAACTTGCCTTAATATGCAGAATGCTTAAACGTAATGGCGTATATGGATTGGCAGAGGTTTTTCATCAGATGCAAAGAGAAAGGCTATACAAGAAGCTTTGCAAGTATGTGCCGGCAAATACGAAAAAAAGGGTATAGAAAGCCAATAATACATAAAAAGAGTTATTGTAAGTATGAGCACATGGAAGGTAAATATCCAGGTGATAAGGTACAAATAGATATAAAGTATGTGCCGGCTGAATGTATACGATTTCCAAGCTACGGAAATAGATACTATCAAATTACAGGAATAGATGAATACAGCAGAAAAAAAGAGTACTAAAAATAGTAAAAGAGAAGAGTACATACGAAACCTGTAAGTATTTGCATGAATTAGAAAAAGAATGGGCTTTCCTATTCAGAATGATTCAAGTTGATAATGGCAGTGAATTTGTAAATGATGGAGATAGGGACAGAACGTGAGAGCGCATTTGAGAAGGCTGCAAAAAGCATTGAATATGGAGTTAAGAAGGATAAGACCATATTCACCTTGGCAAAACGGTAAAGTCGAAAGAAGCCATAGGGAGGATGGAAAGATTCTCTATGGAAGAAAAAGTATTTACAAGTGAAAAAGACCTAAGAAAACAAGTGTCAAAAGCATGAGGCTAGATATAATAAGACAGCAAAGACAGTTCTTGATTTCAAGAGCCCAAACGAAGTTGTATCGGAATACTTCTCAAAAGTGTAACATATGTGTTGACAACTAAGAACACAGTTAACAAATTTCTCTAATTTTTTTCCTTGACACATATATCCAAATTTCTATTTTCCAGTACTAAATTTGTATCCACTGCTATATATGCATTCGATTGAGTATACTTATCCATTAATTCGTTTATTTTTTTAAATATGTATCCCCTACCTCAGTACAATTATATCCACTAAGGAGTTCTTGTATTTGTATTAATGCTGTACGTTCATTACATAGTATTTCTTCTTTATTGAGAATTTGAATTATATGCTCGATAAAAATCATCACAATAGTGAGGAATTCGTAATTCCGTGAACAAAAAAATTCTTCTTCAACTAGCTTCTGTATTATTCCTTCGATTTGCTCCTCCGATGATGTAGGATATTCATGCTTTATCAAAAGAAACTAGATTATCATATTTTTATATAATTCATTGATGCATCTCTAATAAGCTCAATTAAGCCAGAATATCTAATACTGCATTCAGAGATTATTCTTGATTTCGAAATATTGTGATTTAGGTATGTCGGATTTTTTTCATCCTATTTTTTTGAAATATAGCAATCTTTATTCCAACACAAATTCAATTTTGATAAGTGCAATTTTTTTCCAGTTTATATATTAAGTTAAATATCCATGAGCTATCTGCATATAATTTTTTTCACTATTTTTTTCTGTGACGTACCATTGGATTTTTTTAGTTTTTACTAAATTCTCCCAATGCAACATTTGCAAATAGTCCATATGGTGTCGTTCTAGCTGATGCTCTAAGAAGATATTTATATATACTTATGTATGTCGCGTCATCATTTTTTTGGATTTTCTCCCAGTTTTTTTTATTGATGAATATAGCGTTGGACTTGAAATTAAAAATAGCTTCTAAAAAAATCTTCCAAACCCAAAGAACAAATATACTCCCATATTTTTTTCTATAGTCTTTTTATATACATTTTTTTGCTATATGTAACGGCAATGTTGGTGTACGAACCATGAATACATCATGACATTTAAAAATCCATCTTTAATTACATCCTTTTTTTAAATGACTATATTTTTATTTTTACATCCTTTTTATTCAAGCCCAATTCCTTTTGAATTAGATGACATAATCATATGACAAATGTAAATCATTCTTCATATTTTATTTTTGTCACAATTATTATATAATTTATTATCGCAAATGTCAATATATTTATATTTATCCAATAAGCACAAAAAAATGGTTTTACAGTTACTTATTTCTAGTCATCTTCTTGTAAATATCATCTATGTTCTTGTTTATAGGCATTATTTTTAACATCTCAGAAGCAGAAAGCGGTTTTAGTGAGCGCATATATCCCAAAAACTTGCAGGTCTTTTCTTCTAAAAGTTTTTCCCGCCTCCTGTATTTCTTTTTACTGAATAACCAAGCTAAGAACTACTGAAGCTGTTTAGTATCATTATCTATCTTTGGCGTAAATGCTGACTTACAAGAATTACAAAACCACCTTTGAGAGCTAGATTTAATCTTACCATGCTTTTTATACATTTGCAATTACAAACGGGACAATTAACCTGCTTCATAATATATTCCTCCAAGAACACTAATTCTAAGGAAGATATATCACGTTTCAACATTTAAATTCCAATATTTTAAAGAGATTTCACACACACTTTTCGTCCACCCTTAATCTTCTTTCAAAAAAAATTAAATCGACATAACTGTTGAAATATCAACTGTTATGTCGGTTTCTACACATTTTTTTGTCCTATATCCCACGAATTAAATATAAGTTAAAAGGACCGAGCCCTGTGCAGTACAAGATTCTGTCCTCTAGAGTTACTTAATTAAACAGCTCAACTTTTTGTGGTTCAGTTCACTATCGTATCAGTTTTTACATATTTTTTTAACGTATAATACAACTTTGACCTATTACTTAGAGTAAACGCTCGAAATTCCAAAGTACTCCTCAAGTGTAATCCACTTGCCATTGTTATATAGCTTTGTTGCAAGCTCAGGTCCCACATATCTTACATGCCATGGCTGATATGTTCTTCCCGTAATGGCTTCCTTTCCTTAGGATATCTAATAATGAAGCCATATTTAGCGCAGTTTGCGTTAAGCCACTTTCCTGCAGTCGTATCTGCAAAGCTCTCCTGCTCATCGTTTAAATCAAGAGCATATCCTGTCTGATGCTCTGAATATCCAGGTCTAGCAACGGCCTTGTCAGCAGCTTCCTTTCCGTGCTTAGAAACATAATCGTCGTATATTTCCTTCTGCACGCGGTAAGATCTATATCCACTTAGCAAGCTGAAATGAACACCATCTGCTCTCGCATCATCGAGTAATCTCTTAAACTCTGTATACGCATCGTTTTGGATAGCTCCTATGCCATAGCCCTCAGGAAGCGAGAAGCTATTATTTACAATCAAAATACCATCTATGCTAGTAAGCCCATCCACGCGTGTAAGTGTAAAGCCCTTACCTGTTACAAAGCTCATATCTCCTTCGGTTTGATCCATGTCTATAACATTGACCTTGATCTTCTTCTCAGCCTTATTTCCGCTATCATCAGTTGCAATTAGAGTTAAGCTATAGCTTCCGGCCTTCTTTGCGTCGTAGCTTCCCTCTGTCTTAAGTTTAAACTTACCTGAGTTATCACTCACCTTAGCCATATCCTCAATCTTACTTGCATTTCCGAGTAAGACATTAACTTCGTTCTCCATACTGATTACTGGAGCCTTAGTATCAACAACATTAACATCGAAATCGTAGTTCTTATCCTTACCATCAATGCTAAGGACAACCTTATACTTTTTCTTTCCGATTTTAGATGTATCAATTTTAACATCCTTCTTCAGCTTACCACCGTCTATACTCTCAATATAGTCAGATGCCATTGCCTTGCTGTTAATCTCAGCATTTAGACTATCCTTTAGCTTAACCCTGCTCGCTGTACCAAAGAAATTAAAGTATATGAACAAAAAAATAATAGGAATGCTAAAAAAATAGAATTATTACTCCAATTACAATGTCCCTTATATATTGAATTCGCGTTTTTCTCGCAAAGAGATATTTCTTTCTTCCAAACATAGATGTCCCTTTCGGCACATAGCCTATTTAAAATCTGCTTTCATGTTGCCTATATAATACCATAAATCGCAAAAAATTTAAAGTTCTAGGAAAAGCGAAAGAACCGCAGATGCGGTTCTTTCGCTTTACAGGATTTCTATGTGATTAATTATGTTAATTTCACGCCTAAGTTTATAGCTTTACTAGTCCGCCTTCGTCTGCAATCTTCTGCTCTTCTGCAGTCATCTTCTTGATTGTGATTCCTAGGAATGCGAAGACGAATGTAACTATTGGCATTGCAATGTTGAAGATTGCCCATGGAGCGTATACTCCTGTGCTGTCAATACCAAGAGTCTTCTTGATATAGATAGCGCATGTGTTCCATGGAACGAGTGGTGAAGTAACTGTACCAGCTGACTCTAGAGCATTTGATAGAGCTGCTGGGTGCATTCCTGCCTTACGATATGCTGGAGCATACATTCTTCCTGGAACTAGGATTGAGATGTACTGCTCAGGCATTGTAACGTTTGATGCGATACATGTAAGCTCTGTAACACCAATAAGTGCTGGACCGCTCTTTACATGCTTTGTAATAGCGTTGATGATAACGTTGAGCTGTCCTGTAGCTTCCATGATTCCACCGAACATCATAGCGATCATTGTCATGAGAATTGACTCAGCCATTCCCATTAGTCCGCCCTTAGTTAGTAGGTTATCTAGTGACTCGATTCCGCTCTCCATTGTGTATCCGCTCATTGCACTGTTGAGGATTGAGCCGAGTGTAACATCCTTCTGGAAGATAGGAGCCATAACTGCTGCTACGATTACACCTAGTGTGATACCAGGGATAGCTGGCACCTTAAGTGCAATAGCTAGTATAACTACTAGTGGTGGAAGAAGAAGAATTGGGTTAACATTGAAGTTATCCTTAATTCCCTGCATTAGGATATCTAACTGTGATGTATCTGCATGACCGTTGCTAGCGTGCATGAATCCGTATACTCCGAAGAATGCTAGTGCGATTATATATGCTGTAATTGTAGCCTTCATCATGAACTTAACGTGTGAGAATACATCAGTACCTGCCATAGCTGGTGCTAGGTTTGTTGTATCTGATAGAGGTGATAGCTTATCTCCAAAGTATGCACCTGAAAGGATTGCACCTGCTGTAGGTCCAACTGGAACTCCTAGACCTGCTGCGATACCCATAAGTGCAAGACCCATGGTTCCCATTGTTCCCCATGATGTACCTGTTGCTAGGGATGTTACTGAGCAGATAAGAACAGTCGCAACCAAGAAAATTGATGGTGATAATAGCTTAAGTCCGTAATAAATCATTGTTGGGATTGTTCCTGATAGGATCCATGCTCCAACGAGCATACCAACAATCATAAGAATTAGAATAGCCTGCATTGCACGTGAGATACCTGTGATCATCATGCTCTCAACTGCATCCCACTTGTATCCTAGTCTTAGTGCCATAAGCGATGCAAAGATAACGCCAATGAACATTGGGATATGTGGGCTTACTTTGAATGCTACGATACCCACTGACATGATTACAACTAAGCCTAGAAACGTAATAATCGCCTCGTACAGCTTAGGTGCTCTTGGCTCTTTAGCCTTTACATTGTCTTCCATTTGTTGTAATTCCTTTCTTTTCATAGACTTCCATAATTTTGTAGAACCCTGTAGTTTCATAGGTATATTATGAACCTTAATCTACATTATTACAATAGTTAATTTAATCAAATTTAGAGGGTCATTTTTGTTGATTCTGCACAAAAAAATTTCTATTTTTTTTATTAGTGATTCTAATTAACATTTGTTTTATAGCCTTGTTTACTAATGATAAACCTTTGAAATTTGCTTTTTCGTAACAAATGTGCCCGTTTTTCTATTTATAAGCTAGCTCAAAGGATTTTTTGAGCTCAGAAAGCTCATTTAGCTTCCTTTCTAGCACGACCTCATTCATGCCATTTTCTTTTGCAATCTCTAGATACTTTTTCAAATTCAGGGTGATTATTTTGCTTCACAACTGCTAAAAAGTTCCCCAAAAATATTCCCAAGCTTTGTTGTAGCTCCTCGTCGAGTTATAGTCCTCCTTCTTCGGCATCCACTCAAGCTCCAAAAAGTATCTGTGCAAAACCTTGCTCCAAATCTCCGCATCGTCGTCATAGCAAAAGAATTTATTTTTAAATAGGCTTCCAAAGCGTCTATCCAAAATCTTGGCTTTATCAGGTAAATACCACACTTCTCTGCATATGATTTCACTCACTAGCATTTCTAGGATGTTCTCGGAAATCCCCTATATATCCATATCCACTAGGAACTGAGGTCTTTGAAGCCTCTTCTTTTTAGCTCCTCATAGGCAGCTTCGCTATCGAGCAAGGCTATTGCAATCTTAGCACGATGAACAAAAGGCATACCTTCACTTAGAATTTTATATTTTTCGATGTTATTCATAGTTCCTCCAAAGTTCAATCCATCAATACATATTATAATCTTCAAACCAATATAAAAGCAATTTACTGTAATCATAACCACCGGCTTAGCCGGTGGTTTGTACTGTCCCCTATAAGGGGCTTTTTGCCAGCAACATCTCAAGATGTACTGAATTGTTCACCAACCGCACATCTTTTTCTACAAGCCCTAAAGGGCTATTTATTTTTATTTCCTGTGAAAGGATCTATATACTCTTTCAAGCTTATCTGGTCCTCTGCTATATCTTCTTGAAGTTGTGTACGTATGTATTCCTCTATTCTTTTCTTATTCTTCCCTACTGTATCTACAAAATAGCCTCGACACCAGAAATGTCTACTTCCATATTTATATTTTTAGATTTGCATGTTTGTCAAAAAAATCATTAATGAGCTTTTTTTCCTTTGAGATAACCAACAATTTGGGACACACTGTATTTTTGGTGGTATCTCTACAAGCATATGTATATGATCAGGACAACATTCTGCTTCGATTATTTGTATTCCTTTCCTTTCACACAGAAGCCTTAATATTTTTTTCCTATGTCTACTCTTATCTTTCCATAAATCGCTTTTTCTTCTGTACTTTGGTGCAAACACTATGTGATACTTACAATTCCACGATGTATGTGATAAACTATTCTTATCCATTTTTGGATTACCTCCTTGTTTTTGATATGTGGTTGGTGACCATATTTATCTTAACATAGGAGGTATCTTTTCGCTAAAAGCCATTTAATCTCACCGGCATAGCCGGTGGTTTATTATTCATCTCTCATCGTTCGATGAACCACTGCTAAAAGCAATACAATAAAAACCGGCACGCCCTACAACTTGTAGTTTGTGCCGCTTTGATGGATTTATATCCCTATTTGTTCTTTGAAATTAGATCTTTGACTAGCCTACTTAATATATGTTTTTTCTACATACTTGCTTGTCATGCACTTTAGCAGTCCGCCGTAGCTCAAGGTAAACTCGATTACGTCGCCAACCTTATAGTCGCCTTCTGCCTTTGTTACATCGACGATGATATGGTCTGAGCTTCCGCCCATAATCTCAAGTCTTGAGTCAACTGGCTCCATGCTATCTAGGTCTGTGTCCTGCTTTCCGATTGCGATAATAGCTCTATCCATTAGGGCCTCTGTCCTCGTAGTAAGGCTTCTGTCCAAATGCGTCAACGCCAACCTCACCGATAGGTAGTGAAGGCTTTTTTTCTTGAGCTCAACGATTTCTGCCTTGAGAACAAAAAGCATCTGCGTCTGTACCTGGAAGTCTTGTGCTGTATGCTGTGTCGTTTCCGAGGAGCACCGACTCACCAAGTCTTAGGTTGTTGATTCCCTCTGGAAGCTCTCCCTTGTCAATCAAATAGATTGAGCTTGAGTTTCCACCTGAAACCATCTCTAGCTTGATGCCGAACTTAGCTTCAATTTCTCTTGCGATTTCAACAAGACCTGAAAGGTTCTCGTTCTTTGGAATGATAGCACCATAGCATGTTAGGGTTAACTCCTACGCCATAAAGATTGATGTTATCAAGGGGCTAGAATCTGCTCAACTGTTTCGAAAAATCAATTCCTTGTTCTGGAAGAAAATTCCTCTCTGAGGTCTCCCATATCAATCATCAAAAGTATATCCTGCTTCTTGCCAAGCTTTTGATGCTTCTGCATTTAGAAGCTTGATTGTCTCGATTTCGGAAATCATGCATAGATCAACGTACTTTTGCTACTTCAGCAATCTCGCTCTGCATTGGAATTCTAAGAAGAACTGTCTTCTTGCCATTCTTGTGAGCCACATCTGCATAACTTGCAATATTTGATATACGTGAGTCTGCAAGGAAATCAACCGCTGGAGTCTCAGCAATCATCTTTACTACTTCTTCATCTGCGCAAACAGCCTTTGTTACAACCATCATGCTGCACTTGCCGTGCTCCTTAGTTGTCTTAGCTACTGCATCGAGATTATTTCTGAGTTTCTTTATGTTAATGCTAATCTGTGGATACATGTCTTTCTCCTTTTTATTCCTTATCTGTCCACTTGCCCTTAACGCCTTCGTCATCGCCGTTGCTCGTAGGGTCATCCTTTTTGTACGCTGACATATCATAGCCGAGCTTCTCCATCTGTCTGATGTGCTCTCTGCGCTCCTCTTCAGCGTGATCCTTTTCTTCAACTGCAATTTCTGCCTCTTTGAGGGCTATAGCTGCCGAAGTAAACTTCTCGTCCTTCTTCTCTGGGAATTTCATATCAAGGCTCTTTTCGAGTAGCTTTATCGCTGCCTCGCGGTAACGAGTTGAAAGCACACCTAGTGAAGCCATGATATAGTCGTTATCAACCAAAAATCTGAGCGTGTTCACTTGGGAAAAGAAGCATTCCGCTCTCATTGTATGGAGCAATCTTCTTCATGATGTCCACTCTGTGAGGAAGTCTTGTCAAAGCACCACCTGTACCTATGATGTATTTTACCTGTGTAAGGTCCTTGCCCTCTGCCAGTGTACTTCTTCCACTTGGTCCATAAATATATCTAAGATATCCAGCGTGTCTTTCTGTTGCCTTGAGAACTGCCTCAGTTGTTAGTCTTTCAACAAACTTTATTTCTGCTTCATTCTTTGGAATTGCAACGTAGCTTGCGAGAACTTCATCAAAGTCGACTCCCATAGCCTTGCACTCTTCTCTAAGCTTTTCCTCACCGATTGACTCGATAACCTTTAGCCTATTTACATAAACACCAAGGTCACCCTCTACGGTTCTCTTAGCCTTTGGCTCAGGTGAAATCATAAGTCTTGCAATCTTGTCTGATTCTGTAGCTACTGAGTGAAGGTCAGTTGTCGCACCACCTACGTCGAGAACGATTAGGTCTCCTAGGCAGTCATACAAAACCTTTGTACACTCCATTACAGCACCTGGTGTTGGAACTATAGGTCCGTTAACCATGTCCCTAACATGCTCCATTCCTGGAGCATTTGTAATGTGTTCCTCAAAAGCATCCTGAATTACCTTACGGCAAGGCTCAACATTGAGCGCATCTATCTTTGGATATACATTATCTACAATGTAGAGCTTCTGTCCGCTCTCTTCATCAAAGATAAGCTTCATCTCTTCCTGGTTCTCTACATTTCCTGCATAAATTACAGGAATCTTAAGACCCATAGCACGGATTAATTCCGCATTGTCAAGCGCTGTATCTCTTTCACCGAAGTCAACACCGCCAGCTATCAAAATGAGATTAGGATTGATTTCCTTTATCTTTGCTATATCCGTTCTTCTCAAACGACCTGCCGTTATGTTGTGGATGATTCCACCTGCACCGAGAGCAGCTTCCTTTGCTGCCTTTGCTGTCATATCATAAACGAGGCCGTGAACTGTCATCTTTAGTCCGCCTGCAGCAGATGATGTTGCAAGCATTTCACCATATTCTAGTTTATCAATACCTTTGTTTCGGCAGAGATCATCTATTGCGCCCTGCAATCCGACTCTTACATCACCTTCTAAAACCGAAGTAGGCGCCTGTCCTTGTCCCCAAAAAACCGGATTATCAGTACCAAGATCTGTGAACGCGTTTACAACCGTCGTCGTAGATCCGATTTCTGCTACCAATACATCTACTTTCATCTTCTTCCTTTCTGCCGTTTAGACAAAAGGACGGGCAAAAAGCCCGCCCTTTTATTTAATAGAAATCCTATTTTTTACCGAACTTTTCGTTGGCTTTTTCGCCTGGAGCTAGTACGCCCCTCTTTCTCATTGCTTCTTCTGCAAGGAATGTTGCAACATCGATACCATGTGAGTCTCTTCCGAAACCTTCGTCGATACCAGTCTTTCTAGCTTCTTCAGGAACAACCTGAGTTCCGCCAGCACAGATAATTACCTTATCTCTGATACCCTTCTCGATTGCGAGTTCGTTGATTCTCTTCATGTTCTTGTAGTGGATGTTATCGTGTGAAATGATTGTTGAAGCTAGGATTGCTGAAGCGTTAAGCTCTATAGCAGCGTCAACAAGCTTTTCAACTGGTACTGAAGTTCCTAGGTAGTTAACCTTGATACCCCACTTCTCGATACCACCGTGCTTGATGTTGATGATTTCTCTTAGTCCAACTGAGTGTTCATCTTCACCTACTGTTCCGCAAACAACTACCATTGGGTGTTCCTTGAACTCCTCAAATAGTATTGCATCTGGTAGGTGATGTGGTTCAGGTGGAATCTCAAGTCCTTCAGGGTCTACATCGAATGTAACCTTACCCTTCATCTCGATTCTTGTACCTTCAGCCTCCTGCATTACTTCCTTACTTGTTACTTCAGGATTCTCAAGGCCTAGATTGCGACCAATCTCTAGAGCAACAGCTTCAGATGTTCTTGCATTTGCTGGAATCATCATTGTCATGAGTACAACGCCGTCTCCGCACCATTCCATCTCTGGCTTGATTGCTTCTCCGTCAAGGTATTTCTCAACCTTTTCGAGTCTGCGATGTACTGTATCTTCTTCTTCAAGCTCATCGATAAATACGATTTTGCTTCTGTCTTCGAATGTACAACCACCGATAAGAGCTGATGGATTTTCAGGATCTCCGCCGTACTGCTCAACGTTGTTGTATCCGTAGTGAGCTGTTACTGGAGCCATGTAGTCTTCTTCTCTCTCAAAGATAAATCCGTAGCCTACACCGCCTTCAATCTGTCTTGCGATACCGTCGCCGTTTCTTGCTGGGTACTTAGCTGAGTCTACGAAGAAGCCTTCCTGTACAGCCTGGAAGTATCCACCAACTTCGATGATTTCTTCCATGAATAGGAGTGCTCTTTCCTTGATGTCTCTAACCATCTCTCTTAGTGGACCGTCCTTCTTGAGCTCTATGAGCTCCATAAGTCCGTCCATACCGATAAGTGCCTGCTTAGCGTTGTCACAAGCTTCCATGTTGTAGATATGCCATGGAACGTTTCTTCCTTCATCAGGTGTGATTGTTGACTGGATGTCAGCACGTGTAAGCTTTGAAATGAACATGTTTAGCACGTGTGTTACAGTAGCTTCTCTTACTGATGAGCAGATATACTTTGTGTTCTGCTGAGCTCTCATCTTATATCTGTCGCAGATATCTCTAAGTGCTACAGCGTATGGCAAGTCAAGGTACATACAAGGAGCTGGTGTTGCTGTTGGAGGTACTGTTGACAGTGAGATATTGCTTGGCTTAATACCAACCTTCTCTGAGAAGAGTGAGTTGATTGAGTGCTGAACGATTAGCTCAGGCATTACCTTCCAAGCTTCTCTTGCTGTTGCGTTAGCATTGTGAGCACCGTCAATCTGAAGAATGTCAGCCCAAGCCATGATTCTCTTTGATTCGCAAGCGTCTACGAATGATCTAACACAGTTGATATCTCTGTAAAGAACGTTGTACTGTGGATCCTGGTGAGCACCGTTGATACCTTCTTCAGCGAACATTACCGCTACGTCTGGTCCTGCTACACCTGATACGTATGAGTGGTAGTTGATTGGACGACCTACTTCATCCTCGATGAGATCTAGAGCCTTTCTCTGTGCTCTAACCTGTTTTCTTGTTACAGGAATACCACCGATACCTTGTGGAGTACCTTCCATAAGTCCATCGATATGTGACTGACCCATGTGTCTGATTACCATGATATGGTCAGCACCGTGCCAAGCAGCCATTCTCATTCTTCTGATATCATCTTCGAATCTACCAGAAGCGATTTCTGTTGTGATTACTGGAAGTGGCTGTGGATCGATGTCACCGAAGAACTTAGCTGGTGGAAGACCAACGCTGTTCTTTAGTGGCTTTGAACAATCCTTATATACAAAAGGTCCTAGCTCTAGGGTTTGGAACTGGTTCACGCCAGTGCCATCCTCTTCTTCTTGGCTCATACTTATCAAGATCCTTTATAATCTCTCTAACGTCAATTTTTTTCGTTATGCTTTAAAAATCATATCTGACATTTTTTTATTTGCCCCTTTCTTAAAGAGAGCAACAGCATCTGTCCAGTATTCACCGTTTGCTAATGCTGTGCCTGCTTCAGGAATAGTAATATTTTTTTCTTTTTGAAACCTTGTAAACAACGTGACCTGCGCCGTGACCCATTAGTCCGTTATCCATGCAACCCTGTACAATCTTCTGTGTCTCGAGTGATGAAATTCCCATTCTTAGGAGTACAGCTCTCTCAACTGAAGGTGTTGTGTTCTTCTTTCCAAGCTCCAAAAAGAGGATTTACTACCTGTTCTGTAAGCTGCCAGAATCTCTCATATAGTTCTTCGTCAGTAAGATTAGCTATATGTTTTTCTTCTTTCTTGAAAAATCGTCTTCTCTTATCATTCTTTTTCTCCTTTTTATTTTTATAGACCTAGGGCGTTCTTAACAAATTCAATATCTGTCTTTGTCTCATCTGCTAGGAACTGAAGGTCTTCAGCTGTTGGGTTTGTTACTCCATGCTTCTTGCATGACTTCTTGATTAGAGACTCTCTGAAGCGCTTGATGTCAGCTTCCTGGATTCTTAGGTAGCTTGGGTCCTTAGGAAGTACTAGGTTTACACCTGGCTTATCTTCCTTATCTGGATCACCGAACTTGATTTCGATTCCATTCTCTCTAGCGAATGCCATCTGTGGCTGGATGTGCTTACCAGCACCTGTGTACTCAGTTTCGCTTACTACGATTACTGCATCTTCTGGAAGTTCCTGAGCTAGTGCAAATGCAGCAGCTACAGCTGTGTTTCCAGCAGGTCCTCTTTCGATACCTTCTAGCTGAGCAAGAGCTTCTGTGATGTACATTACAGAACCCTGCTTAACTGTTACGTATCTATCCATGTAACGTAGAGGTCTTGCAGCACTTCTTGGAACGTCTGAGTGGTCAGGGTCTGTAGCGTATGGTACACCGAATCCTGTGTGTCCTGTTGTGCATGACTTCTTATTGAATGCTTCGTCTGATGCCATTGAAAGTCCTGTTAGGTCGATTGAAGCTGAAACAAGCTTTGTATCTACAGCGCCAGCCTTCATTAGACCACGAGCTGTACCTGTCATCATTCCGCCACCAGCGTTTGTGCAAACTACCATCTCTGGATCCTTACCAATGCGCTCACGGCACTGTGTAGCGATCTCGTATCCAAGTGTTTCTACACCAGCGATACCAAATGGTGAGTATAGTGAAGCGTTGAAGTATCCTGTATCCTCAAGGATTGATAGGAATGAGTAGAATAGCTCAGGTCCTACTGTTAGCTGAACAACTTCTGCTCCGTATGCTTCGCACTTTCTAGCCTTTTCTACGATTTCAGGCTGTCCAACTCCGTGTGAGTCGTAGCACTCCTGAACGATGATGCACTTTAGTCCCTGCATAGCAGCCTGTGATGCAACAGCAGCACCGTAGTTACCTGATGTAGCAGCGATAACGCCCTTGTATCCTAGCTTCTTAGCATGTGCAACTGCGCAAGCAGCTCTTCTAGCCTTAAAGCTTCCTGATGCGTTTGCAGCCTCATCCTTAGCGAAAATTCTTGCACCATATCCTGGCTTTGCATACTTTCTTGAAAGAGCTGAAAGGTTGCGTAGCTCGATAAGTGGTGTGTTTCCTACTGCGTGCTCTGACTGAATTCTAGCGATTTCATCAAGAGTGTATCCTGTTGACTTCATTAGAGCTTCGTAATCAAATGCAACTGAACCTGATTCAAAAATCATTGTAGTCAAGTCCAAGAGCTTTCTTCATGATCTCATTCGATCTTCCCATCACGGAATCATAATCTTTTGCTAATGCCATTATTTGTTACCTCCCATGATTTCTCTGAGCTGTCTATCGATCTCGATAATTTCTGGAACGAATTTTTCCATAGCTGTGTGTATAGTAAGGACCTTCTTCTATAAGCTGTCCTTCTACGATACGACCAACTGCAGTCTCTACCTTAACAGTGTCGCCGATTTCAGCGTCCTCTAGTAGAGTTCCCTTTGTCCACATTTCCAAGTCACACTTCTGGGTATCTTCAGGAATCTTTCCTGTTCTTTCTGCAGCCTTAAGAACTACAGAGTGAATTCTTACCCACTCGCCTTTTTTTACCATTTTGTTACTCCTTTATTGATAGGGCGCGAAAAGAAATTCGCGCCCGTAGTAAATAACTTTTTGTTTAATTATTTTACAATCTTCTTGTCTGGGTTGATTCTTTCTCTTACATCTCCCATGATTGCGCGTGGAACTGGAAGAGTAATCATTGTGTGTAGACCAGCTTCAGCATTGATAACCTGTGGAATCATGTTTACGCACATAGCGATTGTTCCAAGACCACCTTCAACCTCTGGGCTGTTTACCATGTTTACGTTAGGTGTTCCCTTGATGATTACATAGTCACCAGTCTGAACGCCAACCTGCTCTGGCTCGATCTGCTGTGGGTGCTCCATGCGAACTTCCATTCCGTTTGAAAGTGTAGCATCAGCTGTCATAGCAACACCTGCGCATGATCCCTTAGCTGCGAATCCGTAAGGTGACTTTCTGTCTACATCTGTTGTGATAGGAGCCATGTCCTGAGCGAACTTCTCAACGCCTAGTCCTAGACCTTCAGCGATCATTCCTACTGACTCAGCGAATCCAACGTGTCCTGACATTGTGCCGTTAGCTTTTCTTGTCTCGAACTCTTCTACGCTGATACCGATTCCCTGCTCTTCCATTACAGTCTTACCGAATGGTGATAGTGAGTTAACTCTCTTTGATAGGATGTGCTCTACGTCTACCATGCAACCTGTCATAACAAGTACTAGAAGGTCCATGATGTGTCCTGGGTTGATACCTGTTCCAAGAACTGATACTCCGTTAGCCTTAGCAATCTCATCAAGCTGCTTAGCTAGTTCTGGCTCCTGAGCTGCTGGGTATGACATCTCTTCTGCTGATGTGATAACGTTTAGCTTCTGCTCTAGGATGAATTTTAGCTTATCAAAAGCTGTTCTTGTGAATGAGTCTGTGCAAAGAAGAACGATGTCTGCTGCACCTGGCTTGATTAGATCCTTAGGATCTGAAATTAGTACGTCAGGTCTGTCGCCCTTTTCTGTCTTGATGAAGTCGTACATTGACTTACCAATCTTAGCTCCTCTACCTGCAACGCCAACGATTTCAAAACCCTTCTTTGAAAGAATCATGTCAGCCATTCCGCCGCCCATAGCGCCGAGTCCCCAAATAATTACTTTTACATTTTCCATAATAACTTTCACTCCTTTTCTTTGTCTAAGCTATATGCCAACTAATTTTGGCGATTAGGAATTGCGATTTTTCGCATGTCCAATATAGTAATGCAATTGCTGTGCCAACTATATTGTGTATACATTATATTTATGTCGCATATTCTTTCACCATATAGGTTATTATAACATAAAAAAACTATAGTTTTTTTGTGAAGAAACAAAAAGACTTGTTTTTCGCAAGTCTTTTCAAAAATTGTACAGTTTTTTTAGATGCAAATATATGGGCAATTTAAATGCAAATATTTTTTTGCATTTACTCCTTCAAACCGTACTTTTTCATCTTATGTTGCAGTGTTTGGCGCTTTATCATCAAAAACCTCTGCAGTCTTTGAAATATTCCCACCTTGGTCGAGCAAAGTACCCCTAATTATCTCCTTTTCGAGGCTTTCCATATACTCTGTGAGAGGCCCACGCCTCTGCCAATTTGCCATATCATCGCCTAGTGCCTCTGCACGCATAGGCATCTGAAGCAGCTTTGTCGTCAAAACGCTCTCATTATCAGCCATTGAAACAGCTTGAATTATAATATTTTTCGAGCTCACGTACATTTCCGGGATAGTCGTAGCTGTTTAGCTTTTCTATGACATTTTCGTCCGCGCTAGTAAGATGCTTGTTAAACTGTTTGTTGTGCTTCCCAAGGAAGTTCTCTATCAAAATAGGAATATCACTCATTCTCTCGCGAAGCGGTGGAATGCTTATTCCGACAACATTAAGTCTATAGTAAAGATCTCGTCTGAGCTTACCCTCTTCAATTAGCTTTTGCGGCGGCTCATTAACTGTGGCGATAATTCTTGTATCTATTGGAATATCACGGGTTCCTCCGACACGTCTTATATACATTTCTTGAAGAACTCGAAGTAGCTTGCCCTGAAGTTCGTAAGGCATGGAGTTGATCTCGTCGAGCAAAAGAGTTCCGCCACTGGCCTGCTCAAAGAGCCCAGCTCTATCTGTAGCGCCTGTAAATCCACCTTTTGTCGTACCAAAGAGTATACCCTCAAGAAGGGATTCCGGAAGTGCAGCGCAGTTCTGTGCTAGAAACGGCTTGTTCTTGCGCTTGCTGGCGCAGTGAATACTCTGTGCAAAGAGCTCCTTACCAGTACCAGTTTCTCCATATATGAAGACCGTAGCATCGTTTTTTGCAGCCTTTTGGGCACGCTCGATTACCTGAGTAAAGTTTGGAGATTCTCCAACTAAGTCATCAAAGCTATATCTTTTGATAGATGGTGGTTCAATCTCGCTACCCATGTCCTTTTCTTGTAACTCCAAAAATAGTATTGCTCATAGACTGAAGTGCCGTTATATCCTTTGCAACTTCAATTGCTGCAATCGTTGTATTTCCTTGCTTTACCGGCACTGTACTATTAACTGTAGTTATGTTTCTGCCATAAAGATTCTTATATGATTGACGTTTATTTCTCGTCGAAATTCCCTTCTTCAGCGCCTGAAACATCGTGCTTTCGGCCTGAGTAACGCCCGGAAAAGCCTTGTGATACTCTTTACCTATTACATCACTAGTCGTAATTTGCTCAACATCTGACATCGCCTTATTATAGAAAATGCCAACTCCGTCCTGGTCAACTATGTAAACACCTTCGTCCATTATGTCGAGAAGGCGCTCTAAAATCAGCTTATAGTCCTTGTTTTTCCATCTAAACTCTCCTTCATAACCTACATAATACCACATAAAAAAATAGTGAGTGCAAATATTTTTTTGCACCGAGCTTTCAGGCTCCTCTAATGCAAACATTGCTAGCAAAAAGGAAGAAGCAGCAGGTGAAACCCACTGCTCCTCCCCAGGCCTAAAAGTTTAATTGAATACCTTAGGCCATATGGATTTTAGTTATAGCTGATTGTGCTTTCGCTTACCCCCAGCTCCACTTACGATTATGTTGTTGAAGGACTTGCTATTGTTAAGGCTATCGTGCAAAAAGCACGGTGGAGAAATAAAGGCTTACAGTCCTGATGGAGAACGCATGGTGTTTAAGCTAGAAATATAGACCAGCAATATTTGAGAATTTAATTAGAGTTTAGAGATTCAATGGAAAACTTAGCTTTTTCCCTTATTTTTTTTATAGGAAAAATATTTAATATGTATTGATTTTTTTTATGGAAAAATATCGTATATTGTTAATTAACAATATGAGTTGTATGGATTCGGCAGAAATGTTGAAATTCCACGATTGTTATCAAAGCAGCTTAGTACATCAAAGAATGGAGAAACCTAAATGAGAATCAGACGTGAAAAACGATATGGCCGATGCCGATATAGAATTTATCGCAAATGTTTCGGATGCATTTGCACATCCTGTAAGACTTCAGCTTTTTCAGATATATAATGCAGGTTAACAAGGAATTTAAGACCATCTGTAACAAGGATCTAGTTGCCGAGTTTGGATATGCTCAGGCAACAATCTCTCAGCACATGAAGAAACTTGTTGATGCTGGTCTAATTGAAACAAAGAAGAGCGACAAGTTCACATATTACTATGCAAGCCTTGGCGTGCTTATGAAATATGTTAAGTTAACAAAGCAATTTTCTGTTGTTTAATAGATTCTGAATTGAGGCAGCCGAATGCTGTGCGAGGCTGCCGGATTTACGGCGAACGGAAGCGAAAACAGCCGGTGTTTAGCGGGCGGGCTGTGCCTGCGCTAATCTCCGGCTGTCTTTTATTTGTGGTATTTTTCGCCGCGCGCAATCTTGAAGCTGCGGTAGACTTGTTCGAGGAGGATGGTTCTCATCATTTGGTGTGGGAAGGTCATGTCAGAGAAGGAGAGCTTCATGTTTGCGCGGTCGCTTACGGCTTTGGCAAGGCCTAGGCTGCCGCCGATGACAAAAGGCCACATCGCTCTTTCCTTCTATAGAAAGACTTTCAATCTTTTCTGCTAGCTGTTCTGAGCTAAGCTTTTTTTCCCTTTGATTTCTAGAGTTATGACATACATGTTTTGTGTTATTCTCGAAAGAATTTCCTCGCCCTCATGCTCCCTAACTATGCGCTCAGAAGCTTCGCCCTCTCCACTCTGCTTGCTCTCTTTGAGCTCGATTATCTGCGGATTGCAATAGGCTTTTAGCCTCTTCATGTACTCATTTACTGCATCGCGCCAGTATGCTTCTTTGAGCTTTCCAATACATATAACAGATATATTCATATTTTTATAATCTCTCCTACAATGTCTCGCTCGAGCACAAACATCCTAAAATCACGATTATCCACATAGCCCTCTTCCATTAGCCTGCTCTTTATAGTGAGGTAGGCCTGTCTTGGCGTATTGTTTTCCCTGCTGAGATGCGATAGCGCAATCTTTGGAATTTCCTCTTTTGTTCGCTCACCAAGTGCCCTGATTATTATCTCAGCTGCGCTCTCATTTGATAAATGTCCCTCGTCTCCTAGAATTCTCCTCTTCAGCGAGTAAGGGTAACTTCCCATTAGCAAAATATTTTTCTCGTGATTTGCTTCTAGTACATATAGATCTGAATTTACTAGATAATCAAAAGCATCGCCTGTTATGTAGCCTGTATCTGTAACTATGGTTATGCGCCTTCCCTCATGCATCAAAGAAAAAAACCTAAAGGTTCTGCGGCATCATGCGAAAGCGTAAATGGTGAAACCTCAATGTCACCTATTGAAATAGCAGATAGAGCATCAACTGTGAAAGACTTCTCAGATGAAATCTTATCAGAAACTGCATCAAGTGTCCCCTGAGATCCGTAGACCAAGGCATTTACGGCCTTTTTGCTTACAATTCTCACGCTCTTTATGTGATCTGTGTGCTCGTGGGTAATCAAAATACCGTCGAGGTCATCTGGCTCAAGTCCGCATTTTGATAATCCCTCAAATATTTTTCTTCCCTGTAATTCCTGTATCGATAAGTAAGTGAGTGGTATCTGTGCTCACCAGATAGCAATTTCCTGAGCTTCCACTCGCAAATGAACAAAAATTTAAATGCCATTATATTTCCTTTAATTTTTAAGTCCGAGCTTTCGCTCGCAAATAGATTATACCACAAAATTCCCCGTTTACATTTCATTGAAAAGATATTTGAGCTAGGGGTATAATTTGAACATGAGTATTTTAAGAATATATACAGACGGAGCTTGCTCCGGTAACCAGAACGAAACGAATATTGGCGGTTGGGGCAGCATCCTTGAGTTTGGAGATAGCCAGAAAGAGCTTCACGGTGGCGAGCTAAATACTACAAACAATCGCATGGAGCTCACAGCAGTAATAGAAGCGCTTAAGATTCTAAAGCGCGACGGTCTTGCTATTGAGATTTTTCACAGACAGCTCCTACGTAGCTTCCTGTTTTAGGGATAAGTGGTATGTGAACTGGCGTAAGAATGGATGGATGACTTCAGGCAAGAAGCCTGTCGAGAACCGCGAGCTCTGGGAAGAGCTTATTAGCCTTGTTGAGAAGAATAAGGTTGAATTTTTCCGTGTCAAAGGTCATGTAAACCTGTCCTCGCCAAACACCAATGTTTCCGAGCACTACAAGAAGTTCAAGCAGTGGAATGGAAATCGCTTCACCATGGATGACTTCATCTACATAACCGAAAAGAATAACAGAGCAGATGCCCTTGCCAATATAGGCATGGATGAGCTTTAGATAGAAAAACCCCGAATCAAACTTCATTTCGAGGTTTTTTTCTGTTTGAAAAAGACAAGTGAGGTCGATGACTTACTTTCTCTAAGTATTCATATCCATTTTTTTCATAGCATCTTCCAATAAAAATAAAGTTACAATTTGCTTTTTCTTACTATCCCTGTTTCCTTTTTGATTTTTCGTAAATTTTTTTATGACTTTTTTTAGAACATTTTTCCTTTATCTTTAAGCAAAAATGCGTATTCTTTTCTAAACAAATCTTGATATCTTATATCTTCAAGTTCGTTAAAAATTAATTTTTTTCAAAAATAACCACTCGGCACAGGCACCATTTTCTTGATATCTAATATAGACATTATGTGCATTTTTTTCTCATTCGAATAATATTTATATATATCACCATTAATATTAATACTATTATCAACAAGCTCATAAATCAAAAAATGTTCATCCGAAACATTTTTTTCCATTTTTTTTATGTTTTTTTCTTTAGCAGATGATACGGGAATAAAGTAGTTATAGCTACCTATACCTACAACAATTCCAACAAAGGGCTTAATAGTATTTCTATATGAAGAAGTGTAGTATACTTCAGAGTCTATCCCATTTAAATACTCAAGGTAGTCAGGATCTACAGTGTAAAACCCATATTTTTACAATATCCGTCATTAATTCTCCTAAAAAAATTAGAGAGGGAAAACCCTCTCTCGTACTTTAATGTTTCACCTTTTGTTATATAGGTAGTGAGACACCCTCTTTGTTTAAACAATTATAGCAATCTTTTCTTTTTAATGTCAAACTTCGACTTCCCCATACAGGTACTCCTTTTAGTTGTTTAATTTCCTATTCTCCTATAGATGAAGTCTTATACACGAACTTAACATTTGACTTTGTTCCATCTGCCTTACCCGCAAAGTTATCATATGACTTTGCCATATCTGACATAGCACTTAGTCTTGCCGATAATTCTCCAAATCTACCATTGAAGAGTTCAACAATTTTTTTGAACACCCTCCTTGTTGAATTTATTCATTCCCTCGGATAGCGTCTTTGCTCCATCGTTTAATTGCGATACTCCGCTTATAAGCTTATCACTGCCTGACATAAGAGCCTTTATGCCTACCTCTAGCGCTTCTGTTCCTGCCTGAAACTCCTTACTCTTCTCTGCAAGTTGTCCTGCTCCATAATTAATCTTCTTTGATCCTTTAGCGGCCTTGTCTACACCTTCAGTGTACTGTTTTTAGACCCTGGTAGAACTTATTATAGTTATCTAGCTGTCCCTTTAGAGCCGTTAAACTACTTGCCCCAGTTCTAGCCTTTTGAAACAGCATCCTCTATACCCTGAACTACGGCTTGAGAACTCATTGCTTGCTCTATTTGGTTATTAATTTCTGCGCTTACTTTCGCTTGAATTGTGCTCTGAACTTGTTCTGAGTTCATCTGAGCTGTAACTGCGCTATCAATTTGCTGGGCTACCGATGCTGAAATTGTTCCTGAAGCTACTGCATTTTTATATGCCTCTACTGTCATGGATATTCCGGATGCATTTAGAACATTTTTGAAGCACCTGCTCTCTTACTTTTTTTCGGTTACTACTGCTGCTATCTGAGCCTCGTTTTGATGTACCTGAGCCTCAACTGTTTGACGAGCCTTCTGAGTTGCCATAGCTCTTACATTGCCCTCATCCATATTTTTTTAATTATAGATGTAAGAACACTACTATAATTGTCCTTTGTCATGTTCACAGCACCAAGTCCTCTTGCACTAAGTTCCGTGTTTGCTTGTGCAATCAGTGAATCAAAGATTTGGGCCGCACCATTATTTAGCTGCTCGCTCTTGCTACTCAAAGCCTGAAGACCCTCGTTTAGCTCAGTAGTACCTTTATATAATTCACCTGTTCCTTGCGAAAACTGCTTTTGCACCATTATTCAGGCTCTCTGCTCCTCTATACAATTTGAGTGTTCCGTCCTTAATCTCGCCTGTCTTTTTCAAGAAGCGTGCTGAGTCCATCGTATAGCTGACTGCTTCCATCTGCTAGCTTATTTGCCGAGTTTGCAAATTCATCTAGCTGTGATTTAATACCGTCTAGGCTTGATAACTTGTCGTTAGAAATATTTGCGAATAGCTCGCTTGATACTACACTTATTGATGTTTCCATTGAAAAATTCTTCACATCTGCTGTCACCTCAAAGGTTTCAGGTAAATTTATGCTATTTCCTGCATCTCCGAGGTTTTCCTTCATTCCAGGAAGTGCAAATCCCATAACTATATTTCTCTTACCGTCGTTGATAACTCTACCATTTACTACTTCAACATTTGAGAAAGACTTATCATCTAGCACAAGACCTGTAACAACAGAAAAAGGAATATACATTGTCATGTTTTGACCGTCAATATTTACGGTTCTTGCCTCGTTATTCTTATATGAGTACTTAATTGTAACCTTTCCGCTCTTTCCTGCTAGCTCCTTTGCGCTCACGCTCTTGCCGTCAAGAGTGTAGCTTACAGAGATATCCACAGGGAGCTTCTTATCGATTTCTCCCTGATAGTAGACATCCTTTCCCTCTGCAGTCCATACCTTCATCTTGTCCTTATCAATTACATATTTAGCATTGTCCTTGACATTTTTGATGTTCTTAAGCTCACTAATATCTTCTAACTTGCTAGCTTTTTCAGCGTTCTTTAACCATTCACTGACAATTATCTTCTGAGGGTTTCCGTCATTTCCTGCTATTACATAGACCGTTTCATCCTTTTTCACCCTTGCTTACTTTATCTATTATCTGAGATGAGCTCTGAGCCTTGCCTTTACTTGCACTAGCTTGTTTTTTTCTTCAGCATATGAGAATCCGCTGAAAAACAAGGCTGCTGGTTACAAGTGCCAAGGAAAGCACAGATGCAACAATTTTTCTTCCAATCATCTTGTCCTTTTTCATTTCTACACCTCCCTTGCAAGACCGCTCTTTGAAATATGTTTCATGCTAGCGGTTGTCTTGCAAATTACCTTATCAAATACGTGAAGCATAGCTGGCAGTATGAATATTACTGCAAGCACGCTTATAATTGCGCCTCTAGACATCAAAGTACAAAGCGACTTTATCATATCTATATTCGAGTACATTGCAACTCCGAATGTCGCTGCGAAGAATCCGAGACCACTTACTATAATTGATGGAATCGATGTTGCAAGCGCTATCCTTATAGCTGAGTCAGTGTCCTTACCATTAAGTCTTTCTGCCTTATATCTTGTAGTCATCAAAATAGCATAATCTACCGTTGAGCCGAGCTGTATCGTGCTTATACAAATTGGTGCTATAAACGGCAACGAGACACCCATCAAATGTGATAGTCCTAGATTTATGAAAATAGCAAACTCTATCACGGCAACCAGAATTACTGGAAGCGATGCACTCTTAAATACTAAGAGAATGATTAGAAATACTAGAAGTATTGATACTGTATTTACAATATCAAAGTCTCTACTAGTTGTCTTAATCAAATCGTAGGTCGCAGGAGCTTCGCCTATCAAAAGGCCCTTCTTGTCATACTCTTTAATAATCCTCTTAGCATCTGCAACCTGCTTATTCACCTGATCTGAAGCAACTTCGTACTCAGATGTAATCATTACAAGCTGATATTTCCCAGATTTCAGCTTGCTCGTCAATTCACTTGGAATAAAATCATCTGGAAGTGAACCGCCGACTATGCTGTCTAGCCCCATAGCTGCTTTGATGCCCTTAAGGTCCTTGATTCTGTCTGTCATCTCAGTAAGCTCCTTGTTGCTTAAATCTGAGTTTACCAATGCCATATATGTACTTCCCAGCTTAAAATGTTCTGCCTGCTTTTCATTTGCAACCACACTTGGAAGCGACTTTGGAAGCGAGCCCCCAATATCGTAGTAAACCTCTTTGTTCGCTTGGTTATATGCAAATAGTGCTGGAATCAAAACTATGATGAATATCCCAATCTGAATATATGGTTTCGCCGTTACCTTCTTGGCAAATGAACTCATATCAGGAATTAGACTTCTATGTCTTGTCTTTTCAATGAATCTATCTAATACGAGTATCATTGCTGGCAGAATGGTTACGCAGCTTATAACACCTAGGATTACTCCCTTTGCCATAACTATACCAAGGTCCATTCCAAGCTTATATGTCTTGAATTGTCAAGTCAAGTGCAACGAGGTTGAATAATAAACCTCATAAGGAGTTAGGTAGCCTAGGCATTTTCGAGGTCGTCTGTTTAATTCATCCACTTTGCTTTGTATATATTCATCGCTGTACTTTGAAAGATCAGTTCCTTTTTGGAAAGTATTCGCGAATTAAGCCGTTAGTATTTTCGTTTGTTCCACGTTGCCATGGCTGATGTGGCTGTGGAAAAGTAAAATTGCACATTGTTCAATGCTACCGAGGTTTCTGCATGCTTTGCGAATTCCTTCCCACGATCTGGAGTAATGGAGAATAATGGTTGCTCTTTGAGGCATTTAATCATAACCTCACTCACAAGAGTGGCCGTTTTCTTTTCAGCCTTCATACATAGAAGAAATCGACTTTTTCGATCTGCAAGTGTAACGAGACAAGGACCATTTCTCTTTCCGGCAACAGTATCACCTTCCCAATCCCCAATACGTGACCGACTATCTGCCTCGGCAGGTCGCTCTGATAGATTGTTGCTAATAACTATTTTTGCCACGTTTTTTTCAGTATGTTCCTTAGTATGACGAGTTTTCCCTCTATGTCTGAGTTTCCGTATTGCACCTCGATTACCATTCGATTTGCGTTCGGCTTTTGAGTCAAACATTCTTGCATAGATAGCTCTATAAATTGTCGAATAACTAATGCTAAAACTCGCATGTTCCAGTTTTAGTCTCTCTGAAATCTGTTCCGGTGACCATTGATGATTAAGAAACTTTTTCTTGAACATATTTAAAAAAATCGTTGGATTCGAGAGTTTATGCTTAGGACGGCAGTTTTTTTCTGCGAACTTCGTATGCAGCTTGAGCTGAAATGGCAGAATACTTACTATCCACAGTATTACGAGATAACTCACGAGAAATTGTTGACTTATCTCTTCCAATGCTGTTAGCAATATATGTAATTGTGCAATTCTGTGAATGGAGAAGTAGTATCTTTTCACGCTCCTCTGGTGTAATATGTTTGTAATGACTCATTATTCCTCCTGGTATTTGGATGTCTTAGCAAACACCATTTTACCAGAAGTAATGAGTCATTATTCATTTGTTGCACTTAGATTGTAAATTCAAGGTCATAAAGCAGAGTGCAACAAAGCCTGCTACAGTCGTTATTGAGCTTCCTACTACGGCACTTAAGGTCTTATTAACTGCCTCTGCCATCGCCTCATGGTCATCGTCTATTATTTCTCTTTCCTCTTCATACTTGTGCCATAAGAATATCGAGTAGTCCATTGTGACCGCAAGCTGGAGTACCGAGGACAGCGCCTTTGTTATATACGAAATTTCTCCCATGAAGATATTTGACCCTAGGTTCCACAATATAGCCATACCTATGCCCGCTAGGAACACGAAAGGTATTAGCCATGAATCTAGAAAAACCATCATCACCAAAGTTGCAAGAAGTACTGCTAGTCCAACATATATAGGTTCTTCTTTTTCGCACAAATCCTTAAGATCTGTTACAAGTGCAGACATACCTGTCAAAAACAATCCTTTGTAGTAATCTTTCGAATATCCTTTATCGCTGTCATGGTCTCTGAAGCCGATGTCGAACTATCAAAGAAGATTACCATCAAAGTCGCATTGCCATTGTTAAATGCATCATAGTACTTCTTAGGAAGAAGCTCCATTGGGACAGTCCCATTAGAGAGACTATCATACCAAATAACTGAATCGACATGGTTCACCTTTTCAATCTTAGCCTTAAGCTGAACTATATCCTTTTGATCCATTCCCTCGACAACCATAGTTGAGACTGCGCCCTTACCAAATCTGTCTAACAAAATATCCTGACCTTTGACTGTATCCATATCCTTTGGCAGATAATGTAGCATATCGTAGTTGATTCTCGTGCCTATCATTCCAAAGAGGGATGGAATTAGTAGTAAAATGCCAATAATCAAAAATCAATCTATGATGTTTTACCGTTACCTTTCCGAACTTTTTCATATTTTTTTCACCTCTATGTTCAAACTATCCTAAAGGATAATATCCTTAAATTTGCAGAATAAAAATGGACAATCATAACCACCGGCTTAGCCGGTGGTTTTGTACTGCTCCCTATAAGGGGCTTTTTGCCAGCAACATCTCAAGATGTACTGAATTGTTCACCAACCGCACATCTTTTTCTACAAGCCCTAAAGGGCTATTTATTTTTATTTCCTGTGAAAGGATCTATATACTCTTTCAAGCTTATCTGGTCCTCTGCTATATCTTCTTGAAGTTGTGTACGTATGTATTCCTCTATTCTTTTCTTATTCTTCCCTACTGTATCTACAAAAATAGCCTCGACACCAGAAATGTCTACTTCCATATTTATATTTTTAGATTTGCATGTTTGTCAAAAAAATCATTAATGAGCTTTTTCCTTTGAGATAACCAACAATTTGGGACACACTGTATTTTTGGTGGTATCTCTACAAGCATATGTATATGATCAGGACAACATTCTGCTTCGATTATTTGTATTCCTTTCCTTTCACACAGAAGCCTTAATATTTTTTTCCTATGTCTCACTCTTATCTTTCCATAAATCGCTTTTTCTTCTGTACTTTGGTGCAAACACTATGTGATACTTACAATTCCACGATGTATGTGATAAACTATTCTTATCCATTTTGGATTACCTCCTTGTTTTGATATGTGGTTGGTGACCATATTTATCTTAACATAGGAGGTATCTTTTCGCTAAAGCTATTTAATCTCACCGGCATAGCCGGTGGTTTATTATTCATCTCTCATCGTTCGATGAACCACTGCTAAAAGCAATACAATAAAAAAATCAATGCCCAAAAATTTAGGCATTGACTTATTTTTGTCTAATAAATTACGGCACTCTAAATTATCGTGTGGTGTGGGTGAACTTTAAATTATCGTGTGGTTGATTTTCGCCCATTTTTTTTATGCGTGTTGGTGAACTCTAAATTATCGTGTGGGTGCAAAAATTCCCTCCATAGGATATGATTGATTTGCAGTCTTAATATATCACTCTCTTTAAATTTTTAATCAAGCATAAAGTGCAATTGTAACTCGCCACACTAAAAAAATTCATTTCATGCACCTTGCAATGAATTAGAAGATTATTTATACTTAAAGCCAATTAGGTATGACTTCTAATGGAATTAGGGCATCGGCTTTTTCTCTGCCTAAAAATGAAAGGAAAAATTATATGCTAATAAGGTGTATAGCAGTAGGCGCAGGTGGATTCATTGGTTCAATCACAAGGTATTTATTGTCTAAAGTAGAGCTGCAAAAAAGCGGGGATTATCCTCTAAACACACTTTTAGTTAATGTTCTTGGTGCTGTATTGATAGGTGTTATAATTGCTGAGACGCAGAAAAACGGGATGAGTGAAAACAAATTGTTGTTTCTGAAATTCGGTCTTTGCGGCGGGCTTACAACATTTTCGACATTTTCTGTTGAAATGTATGGTTATCTTGAAAAAGGGAATGTAGTAATCGCAATTGGTTATGCTGTTGTTTCTGTAGCATTAAGCATCATAGGATTAATGCTTGGAATGAAAATGGTCTAAAATCCAAATTGCACCCGCTACCATATCAGAGGGTGCATTGTTTCAATCATTAGGTTTTACTACATAGGCGATACGCAGAACGGCATTGATATCGAACATATTGGTAAGACCTGTATCTCTAACGGCAAGGATCTGCTCTCTGACTTTAGAGTCCATTAGTCGCACCTCCTGCATAAGTCCTCGCCATAGGCTACGGAAAGTCCGGAGCCGTTGTCCCAGCGAACCATAATGGAGCCGATATCATCCACTCCTATAACAGTGCCTTTTATTCCAATGGGTGGCGCCTGCGTATCGTCCATGCGGACAAGCTCCACACGACATCCGGCAGAATAGGCGGTCTTGATTCGTTCCACCGTTTCTTTGCTTGGAAAATTCATTCTGACGCCTCCTCACCATTTAGGATGGCTCTGATTTCCTCTCTATATATGGTTCAAATGCATATTATCTGCTTAAGAAATGGAGCCATCTTCTAACAAAAGACAGTGTATACCTTGATAATGACAAGGTATACAATTCACGTTTCAAATGCAAGCTTAACAGAAGAGATTTAAGAGAAATGATATTCAAAACTTTTCCTGAATTATCTAAAGCATATAGCCTTAAGGAGCTTTATCGAAATATGAATAAAGACTGCTCATATGATGAAGCTATTAATGTTTATGATGATATGCTTAAAAGCCTTTAAAAACATCCGGAATTAGGCAGTTTAAGGAGTTTACAGAGATACTCATTAACTGGAGAGAGGAAATCCTAAACTCATATCTTAGACCCTATGATGACAGAAAAACTATCTAACTCATTCACTGAAAATGTTAACGGAAAACTGCGTACTTATCTGGCAGTATCTAGAGGAATTAGTAATTTTACACGCTTTTAGAAAGAGAGTTATCTATTCGCTTTCACGAGATGTTCAATATGCACTAAACGATAGCCTGCACAGGTATAGTGTTCCTAAAAGAAAAAGAGGTACATACAAGAAAATTAGAGAGTAAGCATTCAAAAAGCACTTCAGGCATTTGTGATATGTACCCAGAATCCTGGACACATGTTATGAACTAAGCGGAACACATGGATGTTATCCTGTACCTTACAGGTGGCATCCATTTTGTTTTTTTCTTTTGTATTCTTTCATTGTTGTAATAACTTATGTATTCATCTAGTGCTTTTGAAAAGCTCTCAAATGATTCATATTCTTTCTCGTAGCCGTAGTACATTTCATTCTTTAGACGTCCAAAGAATGTTTCCATAATGCAATTATCTATGCAATTGCCACGCCTAGACATTGATTGGATAATTCCTCTGTTTTTTTAGTTCTTGACGATAGTAATTATGTTGATATTGCCATCCTTGATCTGAATGAAATATTAATCCTGTAAGTGATTTGAACTTTTTAAAATGCCATCTCTAACATTCTCTTTGATTTGATTTAGGTTTGGACTCATCGATAAATCATATGAAATAACTTCGTTTGTGTACATGTCAATTATCGGAGAAAGATAACACTTTCCCCATGAAAAAGTTAAACTGAGATACATCAGTTGTCCACTTCTGAAGTGGTGCTGTCGCTGTAAAGTCCCTATCTATTATGTTTGGTGCTACTTTACCTACTTCGCCCTTGAATGAATGATATTTCTCTTTAGGTCTTTTTGCCTTGCAATCCAAGGGAATGCATGATACGTTGTACTCTTTTTGTGATTAACAATATTTCCACGTCTTAAGAGCTCTCTATACACTCTTCTTACACCATATCTACCTTTTATGCTGTTCAAATATTTTCTTGATTTCTTCAGTGAGTTCAGCATTTCTAAAGCTCTACAGTATCAACTTTACTGATTTCGTAGTAGTAAGTTGATTTAGGCATATTTAAACCTTTTAGTAGGTATTTTAATTGGTATCCTTCTTCTCTGAGCGCTTTGATGATTGCTGCTTTTTTTCGCCTTGAGTTGCGCAGCCCATCTTTCTTGTCTCAAGGCGATCCTTTTTTTACTACTTCAATCTCAGCTTTCATTGCCGCAATTTCTGCTCTTAGTCTGATTAACTCTTCGCGTTCTGATTCAGTTAAAGGCTTGGGCTCAATCGTTTTTCTTTTTTTCATATCAGGGTTATTGCTCTTGCGACCTTTCTGTTTATTCACAAGACCATTGTAACCCAATTCTTTTGTATTTGCGAACCCATGTATATAGCATTCCATCGCTGATACCCGCAGAAATAGCAACTGACTTGTTGGATTGTCCTGCTAATACTTTTAGCAACTAATTCATATTTCGCTTCAGGGGTCCACACTTTGTTACTACCTAAGTGCTTTTAAAGCGTCTGGTCCATTTTTGTTCTTCGATACGAACCCAGTATCGAATCATTTTACGAAATCTTGCTGTTTTTTTATCCTTTCTGGCGTTTCAGGCCAGATTCCTTGTCTATATAGCTCGATACACTCTAACTTATACTCATGACTGTAACGCATAAAAATACCCTCCTTACTGGGTGTCCAGTAAAGAGGGTACATATCATTTGAGCTTGAAGTGCTCTTGATTTCATTGGTACCCACACGATAATTTAGAGTTTATGAAAAACCTCACCCACACGATAATTTAGAGTTCACTTTTTCAAACCCACACGATAATTTAAAGTACCTAAATTACTTTATTTCTGCATTCTTTAAAGCGTTTTTTACGCTGTCATACATCAAATCGCACAATCGTCTTATTGCGGCCTCAGGCTCATCCTTCATCCTACGCTGTAGCCATTCGAGAACAATACCGACAACCGCATGCTTATAAAACAGTATAATTAACTCTTTGTCCCTTTCGCTCACATTCATACCTCTTGCCTGCTGATTCACATATTTCGCAACAATGTGCGTTGAAACATTGTATAGATAACGCTCAAGGGTTTCCCTGCTTATCGAGTTATATACATTGAATATAAGCCTCTTGTTATCTAGAGCAAATCGCGAGGATTCTACGAAAATACTCTCCCAGTTGCCATCATCATTCTTTAGCGTTTCAGCAATTTCCTCTGTCTCAGTCTCAAAAATATCTGCCAAAAGCTCATAGATATCTTTATAGTGATAGTAAAATGTATTGCGATTAACTCCACACTCCTCTACCAATTCCTTTACCTTAATTTTTATCAAGTGGTCTCTCATTCAGAGCTTTTAATCATGGTCTCTCTAAGAGCCTTCTTTGTTAGATTTGACATAATATACCTCTATAAAAAAACGAATTTGAATTATTCGCCGTGCGAAATGCTTCCATCTCCCTGTAAGGAGATTTTCTCTCCACCCACAGCTTTTCTATTTCCAAGATGATTTATTATAAAGTCCTTATTCCTTGCTAAAATCTCGCGTGCTTCCCTATAGCTTGCTCCCTCAAAGTCATGCTGATCAGCACTCACACCTATCGCATCCATTCCTTCTGCCTCTGCAAGATAGATGGCTCTATACTCATGGTATTTTTGCGTTACAATTATTAGCTTATTTACATCAAAAATATTCTTCGCTCTCACCATGGATTCCGATGTTGAAAATCCCGCATGGTCACAAAAAAATATCGCTCTTTGGTACACCTTGCTTTATGCAGTAGCTTAGCATTGCATGAAGCTCGTTATGCTCCTTTTGACCGTTATCTCCTGTGAGGAGAATCTTAGGTGCAACGCCTTTTTTGTATAGTGCAATACCAGCATCAAGTCTATCCTTTAGGATTTCCGACGGAGTCTCCCTATCTATGATGCCTGCTCCGAGAATCATGATGCAATCTGCTTTTTTTCTTCAGCTAATTTTTTTGTGAATTGCTGTCTGATATGCTGCTTTCCTGTGTATCTATAGAGTATTGCAAGCTCGGTGAAGCTGTTTTGATGACATAAAAGTTAACGCCAAGTACAGCTGCAATAAGCAGTATCAGAAAAAATATTATGATTTTTAAGCTTTTCTTTAGAGTTTTCATCGTTAAGCCTCGTCATTTTGCAAAATAAATATATATATGGTATTATTCATATGTATTTAGTGAATCACACCACTGGGAGATAAATATGAAAAAATTTACAGTTTCAACTTCAACTCCATATGACATCCTTATCGGACACGACCTGATTTCTAAAAATAGGCGAGTTCCTTAAGCCTGTCTTTTTCGCCAAGACATGTCTGCGTTATCACAGACAGCACTGTCAATGGCCTTTATGCTCAGGTGGTGATGACCTCGCTCATAGAATCGGGTTATCAGACGTCTAAGATTTTGTTCCCTTCTGGTGAGCACTCAAAGAATTTGACAACCTACTCCAACATCCTCGAAGCTCTTGCTGATGAGGGCCTTACCCGAAGCGATTTAGTACTTGCTTTGGGCGGTGGTGTAGTTTGTGACCTTGCTGGCTTTGCTGCAGGAACATATATGCGTGGAATCAACTATGTGGTTGTTCCAACAACTCTTCAGGCTTCCATAGACACTGCTATCGGTGGAAAGACCGGTATAAACCTCCTCGGAGGAAAGAACCTCGCCGGTGTATTCTGGCAGCCTTCACTAGTCGTTTGCGATAGCAAGATTTATGAGACACTTCCAAATGAAATCCTTCTCGAAGGTATTGCAGAAGCAACCAAAAAAATGCTGTAATCGCAGAGGCTGGACTTCTAGATCAGATTCGCAAACATAACTACGAATACGTTATTGAGCGTTGTATCTCCATCAAGAAATCACTTGTAGAGGCCGACGAACGCGAGACTAGTCTCCGGCAGCTCCTCAACTTCGGACACACCATAGGCCACGGAATCGAAAAGCTCAGTTCCTACACTGTAACTCACGGTCAGGCTGTTGCAAAGGGGCATGATTGCCGAGGCAAGAGGTGCCTATGCTCTAGGTCTTACACCCTAATGACATAAGCGGTGAACTTACCGAGATTCTTAAGGAGTTTGGCTTTGATACCTCTCTAGACTACGATGCCAAAGCTATCTATAAGCTTGCCCTCAAGGATAAGAAAAATCCGTGATGGACAGATTAACATCATAGTTCCAGATTCTATAGGAAAGTGCACACTCAGAAAGCTTTCACTTCCTGAGTTAAATGAGCTTATAACGCTTGGTCTAAAAACAGGCTTAGTTCTATGGTCAGCTTTCATAGTTAGCTATACATAGGTATAAGGATAAATCTAAAGGGCTAATTTCTTAGCCCTTTATTTTTTTATTCCGTGGTACTTATTATTTCCTTATTAGACTTATCAATCTGGCTAACCTTCATTTCCTTTGCCTTATCTGGATCCACCTCTTCTTGAAGTCCAAGAAGTGTCGGCCCGAGATAAATTGTTGATAATGGCTCGCCGTTTAGCGTAACCTTACTGTACTCGGTGAAGTTTTGGCCTTTGATGTAGTATCTTCCACCTACGTTTACAACCTTATCAATCTTAACAGTCTTAACGCCCATCTTCATCTTTGTAGCCTTGACTGCATTCTTGTTTCCGCCGTATATGTAGCGGTCACCGTATAGCATATCGTATGCTAAGAGGTTGAGTCCCTCTAGGAAGCTCTTAGCATTATGATCCGTATTCTGCTGATATTTAAATACTGTTCCCTCGTGTATTCCCACTCTATCGCAGACATCTGCAGTTAGCTCGTAGGCGTGCTGGTCCTTATCCTGCTTTTTCCATATCAAAGTTAGACCAGATTACATAAGGTGTCTGATATAGATCCTTATCATATGAATCTGCTGTGATATCAAGCGCTGGAATATGGTCTCCGTACATTACGAGGATTGTAGGCTCATCTAGCTTTGATAGCGTGTCTGTAAGTTCCTTTACAAACTGATCCATCTCATAAAGCTGATTTACATAATACTCATACTTCCACTTTAAATCCTGTGATGGAGCATCAGTAACCGTAACCTTTGGGTTCTTCACGAGCTGCTCCGTTGGGTACTTTCCGTGGCCCTGAACAGAAATAGTGTAGATATAATCTCTGGACTCTGTAGAATTTAGCGCCTCCATAATCTGGTTCGTCAAAAATCTTATCCTTTGCCCAGTTCTTTGGTGTCTTTGGCACGTCACTCATGTACTCAAGTGATGTGAATGTGTCATATCCAATATTCTTAAATACTTCCTTTCTGTTATAGAACAAAAGCTCTATGATTATGGATTGCATGCGTTGAGTAGCCTCTGTTCTTTAAATCTAATGCAATGCTCTCTGCTGGTGTATTTCTCAAAACTGACTTGAATGGATATTCTCCTGGTCCAAAGAACTTAACTGAAAGTCCAGTCATGACCTCAAACTCGGTATTTGCAGTTCCGGCACCGCAAGCTGGAACTGTCAGATATCCAGAAGAATAATTAGCCATCAGATTTCTGAAATAAGGTATTGCATCCGTCGAAAGCTTTATCTTATTGAAAAGCTGCGGATCTGTGAACGACTCTAGCTGCAGGAAAATGATATTAGGAGATTTCTTTCCTATATCCGTGTTCTTTACTTCTAGTGCCTCTTTTCCGTCTTTAATATTTGCCTTCGCTAGTATGTTCTTCATTGCCGTTTCGCTATATCCTGCAGGCTTGTGGATACCCGTGTTCAGCCATGTATTAACAAAGCAGTACGGTGCACCGTAGTCCTGATACGCGTAAGCTAGGGTTTCCGAAGAAGGTCGCAAGCACATTGGTTTTGATAAGTCCCCATGTTGCACCAAATGTAACCGCAATAACTAGAGCTACCATGGCAATGCTTTGTTTGAACTTACCTGTCATGTTCTTTCTTGGCAGCTTAATCCAAAGAATTACAATAGCAATGACGAGCAAAATAAGCACGCCTGCTATTATGGAAAGCTGGAATCTATTGAAGTAATTCGTTAAAATTGTAGCCGCATCGGTAATTGACGATAGGTCTTTAACGGTAAAAGGTGTCATTCTTTCGAGCAAGATTACACCATTTGCCACACCAATCGCAAGCCAGATGGTCGATATGATGACCATGAAAAAAACGACCGTCTTTTGAAAAGACATGAAATAGAAAGTGTAGCAGCTATAATTAAGCTGTTATACAAAAAAAGATTATTGGACTATGTATTAAAAAAACTAAATCCACCTAAATATTTTCTTGCGAGTGTCTCTATAATAAGATTGATTGCAAATCCTAAGATCAAGCAAAGCACTATGCCGTTTTTGCCCGATCTTCTGTCTCGCGCTCTGTAGCTTACTCATCCTTTTTTTCTCCACAAATACTGCAAGTTCATCTGAAATTGCAGCAAAATCCTCTATTGAGAGTGTCTCCGCTCTCCTTGTAGGCTCAATATTTAGCCTCTCTAATGCCTGTTTTATCTCGTCCTTGCTGAAGCCAGCTCCCGTTAGGGAATTGGAAATCGTCTTGCGCCTCTGCCCAAAGCCAGCTTTGATGCAATTGAACATCAGCTTTTCGCTCTTTGGATGCACCGGCTTTTCCGCCCTTATGCTCAGCTTGAGAACTGCAGAATCAACCTTTGGCACAGGGATAGAATACCTCTTTTTGGTACCTCAGTGACCTCACTGACCTCGCAGTAATATTGCACTGCAAGCGAAATAGCCCCAAAAGTTTTACTTCCTGGCCCTGCCATGATTCTATCAGCTACTTCCTTCTGCATCATAATTGTTATCGACTCGATGTTTATCTCATTTTCCAACAGATACATGATGATAGGTGTAGTTATATAGTATGGCAGATTTCCTATTACCTTAGTATGTTGAAATTTTGAAGACTTTATGATGTCGTTCAAATCCGTTTTGAGAACATCTTGATTTATGACTTCAATATTGTCGTACCCTTTCAATGTAAAGTCAAGTACAGGGAGCAAATTTTTGTCGATTTCTATCGCGCAAACCTTTCCTGCTTCCTTTGCGGCTTCGACTGTCAAAACTCCGACGCCAGGTCCAATCTCAATAACGAGATCCTCCTCGCTTATGTTCGTCGCCTCAATAATGCTGTCTATTACGCCCTTATCCGTCAAAAAGTTCTGCCCCAGGCTCTTCGCATTGTGAAAGCCAAACTTTTTCCTTATATAATTTAAAGTGCTTAGGGAATATAATTCCATGTTCTTAGCTGTTTCCAAGCTTCTCGTTCACCTTTCTGATTGCTTCATCAAAATCATTGCGGCTAACTCCCATCAAATTGAGCTTTCTTCAGTAGAGACTTGCCGTTGCAATAACCAAGCCCGAGCAAGTCGCCAAGCAAGGTGCGCCTTTCCTTTGATGATTCACCACCTATAAGTTCATTATCGCTGAGGTCCGCAGAAGAAAAACTCCTCTCTTCTTCCTGTAATAGTGCACTTTGCGAGCTTTCAGTGCATTGACTATGTCCTCAGGTCTTGCGTTTTCTATACCAATGTCTCCGTTTTTTTCTCAGCTTTTGCAGCGGTCAAAAAAAGGCCTGCTTTGCATCAGGATACCCTAGCGCAGATTCGCTCCCTTATCTTGCGACCTGCGTGGTCAGGATCCGTCATTACAATCAGCCCTTTAGTTTCATACGCATTATCTAGTTTTTTTTCCATGTTGCTGCCGAGATTCCGTAGCCGTGAGTTTCTATGGTTACAGCCTCTACTGCCTTGTTTATAGCGGCAGTGTCATCCCTTCCCTCGACAACGATGACCTCGTTAATAACCGGCTTTTTCTTCCATTATTTTTTTGTCCTTATTAATCTTATCCTTTTTGCCATCTAGGACATAAAGAACCTCGCCCGGCTTAATCATCTTGAGCTGTTTTCGAGCCTGCTCCTCGATGTAGTCGAGTTCGTTGACATTCTTGAGCTCTGCAGTAAGGTCATCCTTCTTCTGCTCTAGCTCTTTTTGGGTCTTCTCGAGGTGGTTTTTCTCAATGTGAAGCGTAACAATCTTCTTTATCGAAAAACGCACAGCCTACGAGGAGAAAAAAAGAACTATCAAAGACAGAACCAATCTACCTGTATTTAATTTTTTCTTCGCTTTTCTCGTTGACTTTGCCATTCCTCAGCCTCAATCATCCTTTGTTCTATACAAGAACATCTCTCTCCCGTATCCATAATCCCCGTGTCATCGCACAGATTACACTTATATCTCTCTTCCATGTAATCCATATCGTAGTTGTTTTCGGTCAAAATGATGGCGCGCTCCTCGTATAGCATATTCATCTCATCATTTAGGCTCTTCGACTCGCCATTATCCTGTCCATATAGCATCATTCCTGAAAGCTTTGCACTCAAGGAATGAATACTTTTCTCTATTTCCTTTATCTTTGGAAGCTTCTTGTAGATTTCCTTACGTCTAGCATCTGCATCTGTTTCTGCCTTCTTGCGCAAGAAATCGTAGTACTTGTTCAAAACCGCTCTGCTCACAGGTTTCTTTTCGTTTACATCCCTGTTATCTTCGCTTGCTTCCTTTCTCCAGTTGTCGAGAATGGAGTTCACATACTTCAGATTAGGATTCGAAATTCCTGCAGTCTTACTGCAAGCCTCTAGCACCTTATCCATCTTAAAGCCCATCTCATCAAACCAGCTGTCCATGAGCCTCTGCTCTTCCTCGGAAGGGTTTCTCGAAAAACCGAGTGCCTTCATAACACGTCTATACCTTACGTGTCTCTGGTCGTTTTCTTCAAGATAATTGTCGACATCCTCACTAGTTTTGATACCAATCTTGGTCCATTCCTCGATTACTTTTTTTCTATGTATTTAAAAGCTAACCTTGCCCTTATCTGAACAATAAACCACTGCTTTTTTTCAACGACTTCAGGCGTCGCCTTCATATCGTCTATCCACGATATGACACTTTTGCATGTCACTGCTAGATAAAGTGCGTCCTAAAAATCTTTTCTATCTTTGGCATCAAAGCAGGAATTGCCTCGCTACCAAAAGCGCTCACAGGTTCAACGCCCTGTGAATCTTTTTGTTCTTCTCCCTTAGCTCCACCGTAGATTAATTCCTTGAGATCTATAAACTCAACTGCAAAGTCAGCCTTGCCCTCTCCGTAGAAGCGCTTTTTGATGGCGTTCATATCCTCCCAGTATTCCCAGGCTTCAATGATTGTCTTTTTCATCTACTGCAAGCTCCTTGGACATCTGAGCATTATCCAGCGGATAGCCTAACTCTGCGTAAAGCCTTGCATAAAGGTACACCTTAACAAAGTCCCCCGGTGCTATCGGAAGAAATTCATTTATGAAAATGTTCTCGAGAGGCATATCACCAAGATACATATCTCGTCTTTTTGCTTTGATATATTTCATGGATTTCTCCTAATAATCTGCTATGTGCTCGCCAATAATGGCGCGCTAAACTATACCATGTCGCTGAACTTGGTATATCTTTCTACCCAGGTCAAATCGCGTCTTGCTGTCTCACCGTTTCTATGCTTTGCGATAATGACTTCGCAAACATTTGGCTTTTCACTCTCTTCGTTATAGTAGTCATCTCTATAGAGGAATATTACCATATCCGCATCCTGCTCGATTGAGCCTGATTCTCTAAGGTCGGAAAGCATAGGTCTGTGGTCATTTCTAAGTTCTGGTGCACGTGAAAGCTGGGAAAGTACTAGCACTGGACAGTCCATCTCTCTAGCAAGCAGCTTCAGGTATCTTGAAAGCTTACTGATTTCTTGCTGCCTGCTCTCAGATCTACCTTCAGATGTCATGAGCTGGAGATAGTCGACAATCACAAGGTCAAGTCCATACTCCGCCTTCATTCTTCTGCACTTATTTTTTTCATCTCCATAACAGTGATACCTGGAGTATCGTCTATAGTGATGCTTGTCTTTGATAGAATATCAGCTGCTATGTTTATCTTCTGCCAGTCATTTATCTCTATCTTACCCTTTCTGATATTTGAAAGCTCAATGTTACTTTCCATCGAAAGAAGTCTTTGTCCAAGCTGGTCCTTAGGCATCTCAAGGTTGAAGATGATAATTCCCTTTGATCCCTCTTCGCTGCATTAAGAGCAATATTTAGCGCAAATGAACTCTTTCCCATAGCAGGTCTTGCTGCTAGGATTATAAGGTCAGAACGCTGGAAACCTCCTGTAATCTTATCGATTTCTGTAAAGCCGGAAGGAACACCCGTAACATCGCCGTCTGAACCTGCAGCTTTGTCAATCATCTCAACGTTTTCCATGATGACATCTTTGATATGTGAGTAGTCGTTCTTCTGGCGTTTCTGCGCAATTTCAAATATATTCTGCTCTGCAAAATCGAGGATATATCCTGCATCCTCACTCTCCTCAAAGCTCTTTTCTCTTATCTCATCAGCGGCCTTAATGAGCCTTCTAAGCTGTGCCTTTTCGGCTACAATCTTAGCGTAACCTACTGCATTCTTCGCAGATGGCACATTCGCTGTAAGCGATGCAATATATGCTCTTCCCCCTGCTATTTCGAGGCTTCCACGCTTTTTTAGCTCATCGCAAACAGTAACGATATCTACTGATTCGTTTCTTCTGCCAAGCTCTAGGATTACGTCGTAGACTTCCTTATGAGCTGCATCGTAGAAATCATCAGCCTTTACCGTCTCGAGTACATCAAAAAGTGCATCCTTATCAAGCATTGCAGCGCCTAGTACGGACTGCTCTGCTTCTTTATTATGCGGAGGTATCTTCTCTGTCATTTTTTGACTCCTAATCTACAAGCTCAACCTTTATCTCACCTTTGATCTCGTGATATAGCTTAACTACTACATCAAAGCTACCAAGCTGCTTTAGTGGGTTTGCAAGCTCAATCTTTCTTTCTTTTCGATATCCATTCCAAGCTGCTCTTTGATAGCATCAGCTATATCCTTTGATGTGATTGAACCGAAAAGTTTGCCGCCTTCACCTGACTTTGTCTTGATAACAATCTTCTTATCCTTAAGCGCCTCAGCCATGCTCTGAGCCTGTTCTCTGTTTTCCTTTTCCTGCTGGATTTCGAGTGCTTTCTGCTTCTCTAGGCTTCTTAGATTTGCCTTTGTTGCCTCAACCGCTAGTCCCTTCTTGAGAAGCATGTTTCTTGCAAAACCATCGCTAACCTCAAGAACTTCACCAGCCTTACCTGTACCTTTTTACATCCTGTTTAAGTATTACTTTCATTTTTTTCTCCTTTTTCTAATAATCCCAGTACTATCTCTAGCACTTCTTCAGGTTTTTCTTTAACCTGAGCTCCCGCGGTATTCAAATGTCCGCCTCCACCGATTTTCTCAAGAAGAACCTGAACATTTATGTCTCCAAGCGACCTTGCACTTATGCAGGTAATTCCTTTATCGTTTACCCCTGCAACAAAGCTCGCTCTTATTCCTTTGATATTTAGGAGCTCGTCAGCAACCTGTGCATTGATTACCTGAGCATCCTGATTTTGTCCCTCACATATTGATACTGCAATGCCACCATCATAGAAACTTGCATTTGCAATAGCCTTGGCCCTAACTTTAAATGTGTCAGGATCAATTTGGAAGAATCTCTTCACCTCTGTTGTGTCAGCACCGGCTCTTCTAAGCCATGCAGCTGCCTCAAATGTTCTAACTCCAGTCTTTACAGCAAATCTATTTGTATCTAATGTTATACCCGCAAGAAGCGCTTCTGCCTCAAGTTTTACGAGTGATTTTCTCGGAATTACATATTGAAGCATCTCTGTTACAAGCTCCGAAGCTGACGATGCATATGTTTCAATATATGATAATGTTGCTCCCGTGATATAGTCCTCAGCTCTTCGGTGATGGTCTATTACAACGATTCTCTCCGTCTTATCCAAAAGTTCTGGAGCCTCTAAATAGCTAGGTCTTTGCGTATCTACGATAACTAGCAGAGTATCTGACTCTATCAAAGCATTAGCCTTCTCTGTTGAATCAAGATTGTAGTTTTGAGTCGCTCTTACCTGGTCATATACGGCCTGCATAGTATCATTCACCTGGTCAATAATAATGTGCGCCTCAGTTCCACTGTTGATACACATTCTGTAAATTCCAAGTGCAGAGCCAAATGCGTCCATGTCCGCATTTTGATGCCCCATAATCAAAACTCGATTAGACTGCTCGATAAGTTTTCTCAAAGCATGAGCAATGATTCTCGACTTACCCTTGCTGCCCTTTTCTATGGACTGCGTCTTACCACCGAAGTAGCTGATTTCGGATTCCTCCTTGACAACAACCTGGTCTCCTCCACGTCCTAGCGCAAGGTCAAGTGCCGCAGCCGCATACTCTGAGGTTTCCAATATGTTTGCACCACCTATTCCTAAGCCCATGCTAAGTGTCAGTGGAAAAATCTGCTCCTGTATCTATCTTTCTCACGTCATCTAGAATAGAAAACTTGTTGTTTACAAGTTCCTCAAAATGTCCGTACTGAAAGTATACGTTGTATATCGTGTCCTTGATTTTATCAAGGGATGCATCTATGTCAGCTGCCCACTTTCTAATGATGCGATCAACCTGACTAGTTACCGACATGCCGGTCTCTGGTGTTACAGAGCCTGCAAACTGGTCGTAGTTATCTACGTTTATACGGCATACACATACTTTCTCAGAAACATATTTCTTCTTAAGGTCTTCATATCCTGTGACATCTCTGAAAAAAATACAATGATATCATCGCCATATTCATTCTTATCGCTATCTGCAATCACTCTAAACTTTCGGCCATTTCTATCGAGTAGGTACTTATTATCCCCATCTAAAAGTGATTTTATCTTTATACCTGTGAGAGCAAAAAAATCGGCATCTTCTATCCCTTTGTAGGGGAAGACTCTGTCTATGAATCTGTTCGCACTGGTTACCTTGCCATCCCTATTAACTATGCACATCGGCATAGGGAAGGTCAGCTGATATAATGCGTTTTGCCACTTTTTTTCTGTCATCTTTACTTCTCCATTACGAATTTATATTTGCAACTCTGAGAATGTCTATCAATCTGTTCAGTTCATCCATGCTGTAGTAGTGGAGTTGAATAGATCCGCCCTTTCCCTTTGCTTCAATATTTACCTTCGTACCATAAATATCTTTAAGTTCATTCTCCACACTGAGAATTTCCTTAGGTTTAACACGCTTTTAAAGCCTTGTTTCTCTTCTGTTTTTTTCGGTGCTTGCAAGCTTTTCTGTTTCTCTCACCGAAAGTCCTTCTGCGATAACTCTCTTGCAAAGTTCTTCCTGTTTCTGGAAATTATCTGCTGAAAGAATAGCTCTTGCATGACCTGCTGAAAGTCTACCTTCAGCAACCTCTTTTCTTACGCTTTCCGGGAGATTTAAAAGCCTCAAAGCATTGGTAATATAAGGTCTTGACTTACTTACACTCTTAGACACCTTGTCCTGTGTAAAACCGTAAACCTTAATCATTTTCTCTAGACCCTCGGCTTCTTCTATAGGGTTTAGATCCTCTCTTTGCATGTTTTCTATTATTGCAAGGAGCATATTTTCTTCATCTGTAAGAGTTCTCACAAGGCAAGGCACCTTCTTGAGATCTGCTTCTCTCGCAGCTCTCCAGCGTCTCTCTCCTGCGACAATCTCATAGCCAACCTCAGCCTTAGTCACAACTAGTGGTTGAATAATGCCATGTTCCTCAATAGATCTTGCGAGCTCGCTAATCTTTTCGGGATCAAAAGTCTTTCGAGGTTGTCCGTGGTTAGGTTTAATGTCGTTAATACTTATATATTTGACGCTGTCACCTGATTCCTCCTGAGCTGGAAGCTTAATATCCTCATTAACCGCAACTTCACGGTCAGCAAATAACGCGTCAAGGCCTCTGCCTAGTCCACTCTTCTTTCCCTTAGTTGCCATTACTCTTCCTCCCTTTCGAGGAATTCCTCAGCAAATTCTCTATACGCTTCTGCTCCCCTTGATTTAGGATCATACTCTGTTATAGCCATACCATAGCTTGGTGCCTCGGCAAGTCTAATATTTCTTGGAATAACCGTCGAATACACCTTTGCCCCGAAGTACTTCTTGACTTCCTGAACAACCTGTACAGATAAGTTGGTACGTCCATCGAACATGCTCAGAATTACGCCTTCAATTTCAAGTTCCTTATTGAGGTTTTTTCTAACAATCTCGATTGTGCTAACAAGCTGGCTAACACCTTCAAGTGCATAGAACTCACACTGAATAGGAATGAGTACACTTTGAACGGCTGTCAAAGAATTTATAGTTAGAAGACCCAGCGAAGGTGGACAATCGATGAATATGTAATCATACTTTTGTCTTACCTTATCCATTGCCTTTCTAAGTCTTTGTTCTCTACCCTCAATCTGAACAAGCTCAATTTCGGCACCTGCTAAATCTACACTTGCTGGAATTATATCCAGCCCCTTTATATTTGTATGTAGAATTGCTTTTTTGGTATCAAAATCATCCTCAATCAAAAGGTCGTAGACCGTGTAATCGAGACTCTTTTTCTTAATTCCGATTCCACTTGTCGTATTACCCTGAGGGTCAATATCTAAAATTAAAACTTTCTTTCCCAAAAGTGCGAGGCATGCGCCTAAATTGATGTTTGTAGTCGTCTTGCCAACTCCACCCTTTTGGTTAAATATTGCTATTGCTTTTCCCAATTTCTTATCCTCCATAATCAAAAATGGACTTGATTTATTATATACCAAATAGAGCTTTTTTTCCACTTTTTTTATAAAAAAACAGAGAATGTTTCACGTGAAACATTCTCTGTTCTATCATACTTATAATGGCTGTTTTGACGGCGTTCCCGCTTTTCTTGGATATTGCCTTGCAGTGTTTTGCCGTTTTTTTATTTTTTTACAAAGCAGTGATCAATATTTTCATGGTCCGAAGGTATGATTTCTGCTTTTTCCTCCACCGAGAATTTTTTTATTGCTTTTCTCAGCATTTTTGATTTCATCTTCTGCTGATCCCGACTTATATGCAATAAAATATCCTCCTGGTTTGACCATAGGGTAGGCAATATTCACATAGAGTTGATAGGTTTGCAACCGCTCTCGAAACGCAGCAATCAAATTTCTCCCTATAATCTTTGTTCTGACCCTAAATCTTCAGCTCTTCCATGAACTGTGCTTACGTTGTTTATGCCGATTTCTCCACAGAGTTCATCTATTACTTTTAGTCTCTTGTTCAGTGAATCTGCTAGGATAAAAATCAGTCTGTGGATATACTATAGCAAGTGGAACTCCAGGAAATCCACCACCTGTTCCAAGATCCATAACCCTGCTACCGGATTTTTATTAATCCTAGCTTTGGCTAGCTTTAACGAATCTATATAATGCTTTTCTATAAAATCATTTTTATCGGTGATTGCAGTCAGATTAATTTTTTTCATTCCAATTAAGAACGCCATTCATATAGAGTTCGAAACCGTCTCAAAGGTGTCATCATCACTAGGGGAGTCCAAGAGCTCTAAGCTCTTCTTTAAGATTTTGCTTTTATCAATTCTTTTTCTCCTTTTTCTAAATGAACCTGAAGCACATTTATATCTGCTGGTGACACGCCTGAAATTCTCGAAGCCTGTCCTAAAGATACAGGCTTTAATCTTATTAAGTTTCTGTGCTGCTTCAATTCTGAGACCGTCTATTTGTTCGTAATCTATATCGCTAGATAGCGGTTTTTCTCTCGAGTTTTTTTAAACTTCTCAACCTGTTGAATTTGCTTCTTTATATAGCCTTGATATTTTGATTTCTACTGAGACCTGAGCTCTTGCATGCTCAGACAGTTTCAGGTCTTTCCTTGTCTATTTCAAGTAGGTTTTCATATGTAACCTCTGGTCTCTTTAGAAGATCTGCAAGGCTAATTTTACCCTCAACTGGAGAACTGTTAATTTTTTCCAAATACGCATTTGTTTCCGCCACAGCTGGTGTTACTGAGCTTAGTCTTTCTATTTCTCTAGCAACTTCCTCCTGTTTTGATTTAAGTCTGTTAAATCTCTCCTCAGAGGCTAGTCCTATCTCATAGCTCTTCTCTGTCAACCTATCATCTGCATTGTCTTGTCTCAGAAGCAGCCTATATTCCGCTCTGCTCGTCATAATTCTGTAAGGCTCGTTAGTACCTTTAGTTATTAAATCGTCGATTAGAACGCCAATATAAGCCTCGTTTCTCGCAAGAATAAAAGGATTTTTACCATTTATTGCCAAATGTGCATTCACGCCTGCCATTAGTCCCTGAGCAGCTGCCTCCTCGTATCCCGAGCTTCCATTAAACTGTCCAGCACAAAATAACTTCTCAATTACTCTGCTCTCCAAATTTAATTTTTAATTCGAGTGGATCAATGCAATCATATTCTATTGCATATGCAGGTCTAGTAATAACTATATTCTCAAGTCCCCTCTATACTTTGATAGAAATCTCTCTGCACATCCTCTGGAAGACTTGAGCTCATTCCCTGGATATACATTTCCTCTGTATCAAGTCCTTCTGGCTCGATGAAAAGCTGGTGTCTTTCCTTTTCAGCAAAAACGATTAACCTTGTCTTCAATTGAAGGACAATATCTTGGTCCTATTCCCTCAATTTGTCCACCAAACAAAGCGGAACGGTTAAAAATTGTTTCTGATTATCTCATGAGTTTTACTGTTTGTATATGTGAGCCAGCACGAAACCTGTTCCTTATCAATTTTATCGTTAAGGAAAGAAAACGGCACGATTTTTTTCATCGCCCTTCTGCTCTAGCATCTTTGAATAATCAAAGGTTGATGCCAGTGCTCTCGCTGGAGTTCCCGTTTTAAATCTTCTTAGCTTTATTCCATATTCAGCAAGTTTATCCGAAAGCTCATTTGCAGGTGCAAGTCCGTTTGGTCCACTTGAATAAGCGCTGTCCCCTATAAATATCTTTCCACGAAGGAAGGTTCCAGTTGCAATTATAACAGCCTTTGCCCTGTAAACGGCGTGATTTCTTGTGATAACTCCGCAGGCTTTTCCATCTTCAATTATTATATCGATTATTTCATCCTGCTTCATAAAGAGATTTTCCTGCTTTTCTATTGTCTTTTTCATCTCAAGATGATATTGATATTTATCAGCCTGTGCTCTAAGAGAATGAACTGCAGGTCCTTTTTGCTGTATTTAGCATTCGACTTTGTATAAAAGTCTTATCTATATTTACACCCATCTCACCACCAAGAGCATCGATTTCCCTCACTAGATGGCCCTTGCCAGTTCCACCAATAGAAGGATTACAAGGCATCATAGCTATAGCCTCTAAATTGATAGAGAACATAATTGTCTTGCTTCCCATTCTAGCTGCTGCAAGTGCTGCCTCGCAGCCTGCATGACCTGCTCCTATGACGATTACATCGTATTTTCCCATTAAATACTGGTCCATCTATTTCTCCATTTTTGATATGATTGAGATTATTTACCTAAACAAAAATCTACTAAATACCTCATCTATGACATCATCCTGCACCGAGTCACCTGTTATAAATCCGAGCTCTTCGTATGCATTTCTAATATCTATTTCTAGGAATTCCAAAGGAATATTTCCGCTGACTGCATTAATAGCTTCTCCAAGTGAAACACTTGCTCTTTCTAACATATTCTTATGTCTTGCGTTTGTAACTATATTGCTCTTTGGTGATCCTGCAAGCCTATCTGTTTCACTTTCTTTTCCTAGTAAGAGATTTCCACCCTGCCTTCTCAAAGATTGCATTTTCAACCTCATCAACCGATTTACTATCGTTAACAGAAGTTAGCATATAGCGCATGCCATCAGCAAAAAGAAATCATATCTTCATTTTTTTATTCTAGCAGTCTGATCAGCCTTATTGAACAAAAATTAAAAAGCTTCGACCTGTCTACTTGACTAAGAATATCGTAGTCCTCGTCAGAAATCTCAGATGTCAAATCTATCATAAATATAACTAAATCCGCAGATTCCAAAAGACTTCTTTGATTTATCTATACCAATTTGTTCAATCACATCATCGGTAGTTCTAATTCCCGCTGTATCTATTAGATTTACAGGAATTCCCCTTACATTTATGAGCTCTTCTATCGTATCTCTTGTCGTTCCAGGAATTTCAGTTACTATAGCCCTTGACTCTCTGAGTATAGCATTCATCAAAGATGATTTTCCAACATTTGGACGACCCTACAATCGCAACATTAAGGCCTTCTCTCAAAATTCTACCCGTATCAGAGCTTCCTATGAGATAATCAATTTTTCCCTTTATCTGCCTAAGCTTTTTTTCTAGTTTATCATAAAGTATAAACTCTATATCCTCGTCTGGATAGTCAATATTAACTGCAATATCAACTAAAACATCCGTTATTTCCTTACGTATTTCATTTATCTCTTTAGAGAATCTTCCCTTAGCTGTTCCATAGCTACATCAAAAGAGGAATTTGTCTTTGAATTTATGACATCAATTACGGCTTCAGCCTGTGTTAAATCGAGCCTTCCGTTTAAAAAAGGCTCTCTTTGTAAACTCACCAGGCTCTGCTAAATCAGCACCACAACGTAAAACAAGTGAAAGCGTATTCGATAACGGTACAATTCCACCATGACAATCTATCTCTACTACATCCTCAGCTGTGTAGGTCTTTGGCGCAGGAAAAATAGACAGCTAGAACTTCATCTATAATGTGTCCTCTTTCGTCTTTTTATGTGGCCGTATATGAGTTGTCTATGATTATCCTTTGGCTCTAAATTTTTGCTCGCTGGATAAAAATATTTTTGTTAAGGATATTTAGGGATTCTTCTCCACTTATCCTTATAATTCCAATTCCGCTTTCTCCCGGAGAAGTTGCTATAGCAGCTATTGTACTTTCCATAAATCTTCCTTTGATTACAAAAGGCTGCCGCAAAGCGACAGCCTAATCTACTATTTAAGTTCGATATGAATCCTTCTGTATGGATCCTGACCCTCACTCTTTGTTGTAACGCGTGGATCTTTTTTTGTAGTGTTGCGTGAATAATCTTTCTCTCGTAAGGATTCATAGGCTCTAGCTTGAATGGCCTACGGCTTCTTACTACCTTTTCTGCTAGTCTCTTTGCTAGCTTTTCCAAGGCTTTTTCTCTCTTTGCTCGATAATTCTCAGCATCAACAACTACGCGAATATACTCTCCGTTACCCTTATTTACCACAAGGCTAGTCAAGTACTGAATTGCGTCGAGAGTTGCTCCTCTCTTGCCTATTACGGTTCCAGAGTCCTTTCCTTCTAATAGGAAGAACAAATCGGTTCCATCAGTTTTACCTACAACGTCAAGCTCGATTCCCATCTCTTCTACGAGACCCTTTAGGAATACAAAAAGCTGCATTGTCCTCTTCCAAATCATTTAGGGAAGACATATCGATTTCTGGAATGACAGGTTCGCTCGTCTGATTTTCATCATCGCGTGCTCTGTCATTTCTCATAGATTTTTTCTTCTTTTTCTTGTGCGATGGTGATCTATGTCTTGCCTCTGTATTATCCTCAGAAGCCTTCTCACTATCTACATTTGCATCTTCAGTGGATATTTCTTGTACTTCTTCTGCAAATTCTTGCTTATCATCTTCTTTCTTGAGCTCTTCTTCCTTATCCTTAAGGCTTACTCTAACGAGCGCAAGCTTTGATCCTATTCCAAAAAATCCTCTTGAAGGCTGCTCGAGTACTTCTATGTCTACCTCTTCCTTGCTTGCATTTAATTCCTGCAAAGCAAGTTCAACTGCGGTATCCACATCGGTTCCCCATTTTTCCGAAACTTTCATCTTATAGATTCCTCCAATGAGTGTACGTGAATACTAATTATTTTTTTTCTTCTTTTTACCCTTTTTTTATCCTTTTGCCTTCAATTCTTTTCTCAACTTATTGAATCTGATGTTAAAGAATATCTGAGTAAAGTTACTGATAAACCAGTAAATTGCAAGGCCTGCTGGATATGATCTTCCTAACCAAACTATCATGATAGGGAATATATATTTCATCATTCCCATGCCCATATTAGAACCCTGCTGTCCTAGCTGGTTCTGCTGTGACATTGAGAAAGAGAAAAATGTTGCTATACCCGAAAGTATTGGCAAAATCCATGGGTCTGGCTGACATAAATCCTTAATCCAAAGGAAGGATTCGTGTACAGCGAATACCATATTTTCATCATTGACATAGTTCAGAGGATTTCTAAGCAGAATAAAAAGACCCGAAATAACTATGAACTGAACAAGCATAGGCATACAACCCGCACTTGGGTTAAAACCTGACTCCTTGTATAGCTCAGCTATTTTCTGGTTCATCATGTCTTTGTCATTAGCATACTTTTTCTTAATTTCGTTCATCTTTGGCTGCATATCTGCCATGCCAGAAGTTGAAAGAATCTGCTTCTTATATAGTGGGTACATCGCTACTCTTATCAGAACTGACAAGAGGACAATTGCTAACCAATAATGTCCCGTTATGTTATAAAAGAAAGCGAGCAGTATACTAAACGGTTTGGCTAAGAAATTAAATAAAGCCATATACTAAATTCCTCCGTTATTTTAAAGGGTCATAACCTCCTGGATTACCAGGATGACACTTTAAAATTCGTTTAATACCTAAGTAACTGCCTTTAATAGGTCCGTACTTCTGTAGCGCCTGTATGCAATAAGCAGAACAAGTTGGATAAAATCTAGATGTCTTTGGAAATAGCGGAGATATAAAAAAAGCTGATAGAATCTAATTAGCTTTATCATGAAGAATGAAACAATCTTACCAATAAATCTAAACATTTTTTTCTTTATTTTTAGCCTTTCTCAAAGCTGAGGAAATTGATCTTTTTACATCATCCTCTTTCTTATCGTTAATAGTATTTCTGGCTATGAATATAAAAATCGTAGCCTGAATCCAATCCATCACAAAGATATCTATATCCTTCCTTCATCAGTCTTCTTGCACGATTTCTTCTCACACTATTACCTACTTTTTTTGCTCGCTAAAAAAAGCGGTTCTATTATAGGCTAAGTGGTTCTTTCTCCAGAATAGTACTATGTACCTATCTCCTACAGAATTTCCTTTTTTTGTAGATATTATCAAAAATCGGACTTTTTTTCTTATTACATTAGGGTCTCAACATACTAAAAACACTTACTAAGCTGAAAGTCTTTTTCTTCCCTTAGTTCTTCTTCTCTTTAGAACGTTTCTACCATTCTTAGTAGCCATTCTCTTTCTAAAGCCGTGTTCCTTCATTCTCTGCCTGTTCTTAGGCTGAAATGTCTGTTTCATTGTTTTTACCTCCTCTTTTGTAAACTGACCTGCATCTTCTAAATTTCAAAAATGCATACAAAATTATTTTATATTGATATACATTCTATGTCAATACAAGATTTGAATTTATCAACGTTTTGAGCCTAAAAAGCTATATGTGGATAATTATGATAAAGTTATCCTCTATATGTGGATAACTCTTTTTATAACTACAAAAATAAACATCTCTTTTTATCAATAACCTGTGGATAACTTTTTTTAAAAAAATATTTTTTTTATCAAAAATTTTTCAAAGTTCCCATTCAATATACCTTGTTTTAAATCTAATTATTCTATACAATATATTTATATCATTTTTAGGGAGGCATTATAATTGAATAAAGAAGAAATCCTAAAAAGTCCTTCTTGATATAAAAAAAGCAATGTTACTCAAGCTACATATGATTCATTTATATCAAAAAGTAAAGATACATAATATTTTAGAAAACCCTAATCTTGTTGAATTATCAACAGATAAAGAGTTTACTTCTAATATCTTAAACCGAAGATATAATCATGTTTTTTTGAGGATTCCCTAAAGTCAGTTTTTAGGTAAAAGTTACCGTGTTGTTATTAAACCTGAATTTGAATATAAAGAAAACAACAAGGTAATAGATGATACTAAGAAATCTACGGCATATAATCTTAATTTCTATTCAAGTAAAGAGAAGATTTTTTTAATCCTAAATTTACCTTTGATAATTTTGTTGTAGGAAATAGTAATACCTATGCTTATTCAGCATGTATGGCAGTTGCAAAAAACCCATCTTCTGCCTACAATCCTCTATTTATATATGGTAAATCTGGATTAGGTAAAACACATTTACTTAATGCCATAGGAATATACCTATTAGAAAAATAATGAGAATATGAGAATTCTCTATGTTTCTTCTGAGACATTTACAAACGATTTTATTAAAGCTCTCCAGGAAGGTAAAGCTTTTTGAATTTAAATCTAAAATATAGAAAAAGCTGATGTTCTACTAGTTGATGATATTCAGTTTTTTTAGAAGGTAAAGAAGGTATTCAAGAGGAATTCTTTCATACATTTAACTCATTACATGAGGATAATAAACAGATTATATTATCTGGAGATAAACCACCTAATAAGCTAGTTAAACTTGATGAAAGATTAAGATCACGCTTTGGTTGGAATATGATTGCAGAAATAGCACCTCCAGATTATGAGACCAGAGTAGCAATACTTAGAAAAAAAGCTGAACTTTTCAACGTTGAGTTAGATGATGATGTTGAACAGGTAATAGCTATGATTTCCGAAAAAATCAAAGATAACATCAGAGAATTAGAAGGTGCTTTCACTAGAATTCATGCCTTTGCACAGATGGGTAATTCGAAGATTGATATGAGTCTTGCTAAATCTTGTCTTACAGATGTTGTATCAATAGGTGGAAATATAAGTCCTGATAAAATTAAGTCAACTGTTTCAAAGTATTATAATATCAAGGTTTCTGACTTAGAATCTGATAGTAGAAAGATTGAATTTGCTTATCCTAGACAGATTGCTATGTATTTATGTCGTATCCACACCGATTTATCTCTTCCTAAGATAGGAAAGTTATTTGGTGACAAGCATTATTCTACTGTTAAGCACGGTTGCGACAAGATAGAAGATGATATAAAAGATAATAAAGAACTAAGAGAAGTTATCGATCAGTTAAATGATGAATTGAAAGTTATATAATACTTATCCTCATTCATCCACATCTTATCCACAGGCTTATACTTCTATAACTGAGGATAAAAAAATTAAGTAATTTCAAGGCTGAACATAGTTATCCACTGTTTCCACAGGCCTTATTACTAATATTATTATATATAAGTTAATAATAAAATTGCATTTTTAGGAGGTTTTTTTATGAAGTTCACATGTAATCAATTAGAATTAACAAGAACTCTCAATATTGTATCTAAAGCTATAAGCTCAAGAACAACAATACCTACACTTAAAGGTATTAATATCAATATAAATTCAGGCATAGCAACTTTTACTGCATCTGATATAGATATAACTATAGAAAACTCGATGGAAGTATCTAATTCAGAAGATGGTTCTATTGTAGTTCCAGCAAAGCTATTTGGTGACATAGTAAGAAAAACTTCCTAATAATGATATTGAATTTACTTGTGAAGACGAAAAAAATTACTATTAAATGCCTAACATCAGAATTTTCTCTAGTAGGAATGTCGTCTGATGAGTTTCCAAACATAAAGAATACAGAAGATGATGCAAAAGAATTAACTTTTGATAAGGGAAAATTTGCTGAAATGATAAGAAAAAAACTTCCTTTGCAGCAAGTATTGATCAAACAAAAAGGTGTAGTTACAGGCATTCTTCTAGAAATATCTAACGATAACATCAAAATGGTAGCTATAGATGGATATAGAATGGCTATTACATCAGAAGAAATGGTTAATAAAGAGGATCACAGAATAATTATATCTGCTAAAATCATGAATGAAATAAGCAAGATTATTTCAGAAACAAACCTTAATTCAGAGAGCGAAGAAATTAAGATATTAGTAGATAATAAGAGTGCTGTTTTGATGATAGATAACATCAAGGTTATCATGAGATTAATAGCTGGTGAGTTTATAAAAATACCAGGATATTATCCCAAAGACAGCTTCAATAAATGTAAAAGCTTATAAAAATCAGAGCTTATGGAATGTGTAGAGAGAGCTTCACTTCTATCAAAGGAAGGTAAGAACAATCTTATCAAGCTATCTATAAAGGATAATGTTATTACAATAACTTCACGTTCAGAGGAAGGAAATGTAAAAGAGGATTTACTAGCAGAAAAAGACTGGTGAGGACCTCGATATAGGATTTAATGCTAAATATATCATAGATATACTTAAAGTTATAAGTGATGAAGAGATAGTTATGAAGTTTAATACAAGCATATCCCCATGCTTAATCACTCCTGTAGAAGGTGAAAGCTACGAGTATCTTGTTCTTCCAGTAAGACTATCCAATATGTAAGATGCATATAGAAAAAAATAGAGCTGCAAAAATTTTTAGAAACTATAACAATTTAGAGCTAGAATTTAGCAAAAAATGTTAACTTAATATTAGGAAAGAATGCTCAAGGAAAGACGAACCTATTAGAAGCAGTTTATTTAACTGCAATAGGGTCGTTCTTTTTCGTACATCAAAAAGATCTTGACCTAGTTAAATTTAATGAGAATAATGCCATAGTAAAGGTATGGGCTGAAAAGGAATTAAATAATACAACTGTTGAAATTTCAATTAAAAAGAAAAAGGTGAAAAAAAGCTCTGAAAAGTTTATAAAAAAAGATAGAAAAAAATGTAACTAAGACTTCACAGCTGCTAAAGAATATTTTTGATAGTTATATTTTCACCAGAGGATTTAAAAAAATAGTAAAGGATGAGCCTGAGAAGAGAAGGAAGTTTATAGATAGGGAGCTAAGTCAAATTTCTCCTAAGTACTATAATAGCTTATCAAACTATAAAAAAATCACTTTTTACAGAGAAATACCTATCTAAAAAGAGGATAATTTAGAGCCTTCCATAATAGATCTTTGGGATATCCAGCTAGCAAAAATATGGAGCTGAGGTAATATTTTTTTAAGAAAAGAGTTTATAAAGAAGCTAAGTGAATACAGCGCTAAAAATACATTCTGGTATAACAGGAGGCAAGGAAAAAAATTAGATATTTTATATGAGCCAAATGTAGAAATAAAAAGAAAAATTTGCCTGAGCAGGAAGATTTTATATATAGAGAACTAAAAAAATTCCTTTTAAAAACTGATTCAAGAAATAGAAATACATCTGTTGGTCCTCATAGAGATGATATTTCATTCATTGTAAATGATATAGATATGAGAAATTTTTGGATCACAAGGACAGCAGAGAACCTGCGCTTTATCGCTAAAAATTAGCAGAGCTTAATCTTATAAAAGAAAAAGACTGATGAGGATGCAATATTGCTATTAGACGATGTTATGAGTGAACTTGATGCTGATAGACAGGAATTTCTCATAGACACTATGAAAAAAGAATCAATTATTCATAACAACAACAGAACTTGATCAAAAATATAAAGTATAAGTTTGATGAACTGAAAATATTCTATATAGAAAACGGAACTCTTATATAATATATATATTAAACTGACATATATTTTATAGATTAAAAAAATATCGCCTTAGGGCGATTTTTTTTATATACGGTAATAATTTTTTTCTTTTAATAAAGTAAAAAAACTTGTTAAAAAGACGATTTTATTGTATAATATATGCTATCGTTTTGATAAAAAAATGTAGAAGGAAAGCGAGGATTAAATGAGTACAGAAGAAAAGATAAATACTCAATACGACGCCGCGCAAATTCAAGTACTTGAAGGATTAGAAGCAGTTAGAAAAAAAGGCCTGGTATGTACATTGGTAGTACCGGTGCTAGAGGTCTTCATCATCTAGTATATGAAGTTGTTGATAACAGTGTCGACGAGGCATTGGCTGGATATTGTAAACACATAAAAGATTAGTATTAATAAAGATGGATCTTTAACGGTTGAGGATGATGGTCGTGGTATGCCAGTTGATAATCATCCAAAACTTGGAATTCCAGCGGTTGAGGTTATCCATACAGTTCTTCACGCAGGAGGTAAGTTCGGCGGTGGAGGATACAAGGTATCTGGAGGACTTCACGGTGTAGGTGCTTCCGTAGTAAATGCTCTTTCTACAGATATGGTTGTAGAGATTAAGAGAAACGGAAATATATATAGGCAAGAATACAAGAGAGGTAAGACAGTTACTCCTCTTGAGGTTATTGGAGAATCAAAGTCAACAGGATCTAAGACAACATTCTGGCCTGATGCTGAGATTTTCGAGACTATAGAATTTGATTACGACACTCTTCAGCACAGATTTAGAGAAATGGCTTTCCTAAATAAGGGAATTAAGATTTCCATAACTGATGAGAGAGTTACACCTAAGAAGAAGGAAGTTTTCCACTACGAGGGTGGTCTTAAGGAATATGTTCATTACATTAACCAAAATAAAGAAGTACTTCACAAGGAAGTAATATATTTTGATGTAGAGAATAAGAATAGCATGGAAGTTGAAGTTGCTCTTCAGTACACTGATAGATACAACGAATTTATACTTTCATATGCAAATAATATCAATACTACAGACGGCGGAACTCACATGGCAGGACTTAAGTCTGCTTTGACAAGAGCAATAAACGATTATGCTAAGAAGTCAAAGATTCTTAAGGATAGCGATCCTGCGCTAAGCGGTGAGGATATTCGTGAAGGTATTACAGCTATAGTTTCTGTAAAGCTTGCTCAGCCACAGTTTGAAGGACAGACTAAGGCAAAGCTTGGAAACAGTGATGTTAGAGGTTTTGTAGAAACCGCGACAAATGATAATTTAACAGCTTACTTAGAGGAGCATCCACAGGAAGCAAAGATAATTATAGAAAAATGTATCAGAGCTTCAAGAGCAAGAGAGGCTGCGAGAAAAGCTAGAGACCTTACAAGAAGAAAGAATGCTTTAGATAGCACTTCACTTCCAGGTAAGCTTGCAGACTGCTCAGAGAAGGATCCAGCACTTTCAGAGATATTCCTCGTCGAGGGTGACTCTGCGGGCGGTTCAGCAAAGCAGGGACGTGATCGTTCAAGACAGGCTGTTCTTCCACTTAGAGGTAAGATTCTAAACGTTGAAAAAAAGCAAGACTTGATAAGATTCTTAACTCAGAAGAAATCAAGAATATGATTACAGCCTTTTGGTTGTGGTGTAGGTGATGATTTTGACGCTAGCAAGCTCAGATATCATAAGATAATTATCATGACCGATGCCGACGTCGACGGAGCACATATCAGAACTTTGCTTTTGACATTCTTCTTCCGTCATATGACACCTTTGATAGAAGGAGGCTACGTATATGCAGCTAAGCCACCTCTATTTATGAGCAAACAGGGTAAGGATGTTTACTACACATATTCAGAACCTGAGCAGGAGAAGTTACTTGCCGAGCTTTCAACAAAGAAGACTAAGGTAGATATTCAGAGATACAAGGGTCTTGGAGAGATGGACTTCCACCAGCTTTGGGAGACTACCATGGACTTCAACAACCGTACTCTTGTACAGATTACGATGGATGACGCATCTCAGGCTGATGAGATATTCACTATTTTGATGGGTGATAAGGTTCCACCTCGTAAGAAATTTATAGAAGATAATGCTAAATACGCAGAGATAGATATCTAAGAAAGGAGGGTATACAATGTCAGATCTTTTAGAAGATACAAGATTAGAACAAACCGAGATATACTCGGAAATGAAAAAATCGTATATTGACTATGCGATGAGTGTTATTGTAGGCAGAGCCCTTCCAGATGTACGTGACGGTCTAAAGCCAGTACATAGAAGAATTCTCTACGGAATGGGACAGCTAGGTGTAACACCTGATAAGCCACATAAGAAGTCTGCGCGTATCGTCGGAGAAGTAATGGGTAAATATCACCCTCACGGTGACAGCTCAATCTACGATGCAATGGTAAGACTTGCACAGGACTTCTCAACTAGATATATGCTTGTAGATGGTCACGGAAATTTCGGTTCAGTGGATGGTGACTCGGCGGCTGCTATGCGTTATACGGAAGCAAGGATGACTCCTTTTGCTCTCGAAATGCTTAGAGATATTGATAAGGAAACCGTTGATTTTAGAGATAACTTTGATGGCGAAGAAAAAGAACCTGTAGTTATACCAAGCAGATTCCCTAACCTTCTTGTTAACGGATCAAATGGTATAGCTGTAGGTATGGCAACATCTATACCTCCACATAACCTAAAAAGAGGTAATAGATGCGACAATTAAGGTAATTGATGAGCCTGATTGTGATATAGAAGAACTTATCAAAAATTGTAAAGGGTCCAGATTTCCCAACGGGTGCTCAGATACTCGGCAAAGCCGGAATGAAGGAAGCTTACAGAACTGGTACTGGTAAGGTTAAGGTTAGATCTTGCTGTGAAATCGAAGAGACAGATCGCGGAAAGTCACAGATTGTAATAACTGAGATTCCATACATGGTTAACAAGGCTAGACTTATCGAAAAAGATGGCTGACCTAGTTAAGGAAAAAGAAGGTAGAAGGCGTTTCAGCTATTCGTGACGAGTCAAACCGCGAAGGTATTAGAATTGTTGTTGAGCTAAAGAGAGATGCAAATCCTCAGATTACGCTAAACAGGTTCTATAAGCACACTCAGCTACAGGATAGCTTCAGCATGATTATGCTTGCTCTTGTAGACGGAAAGCCTGAAGTTCTAACACTCAAGAGATTCCTTGAGGAGTATGTAAAGTTCCAGAAGGAAGTAGTTACAAGAAGAACAAAGTTTGATTTAGCAAAGGCAGAAGCAAGAGCTCACATCTTAGAAGGATTAAGAATTGCTCTAGATAATATCGATGCTGTTATCAAAACTATTCGTGAGTCATATAGCAATGCTAAGGAAAAATCTGATGGAAAAACTTCGGTCTTTCAGATATCCAGGCGCAGGCAATTCTCGACATGAGACTTGCAAGACTTCAGGGATTAGAGCGCGAGAAGATTGAGAATGAGTATAATGAGCTGATGAAGAAAATTGCTTATTATAAGTCACTTCTTGCAGACGAAGTTCTTTTGATGGGAGTTATCAAGGATGAGCTTACAGAAATCAGAGATAAGTATGGCGATGAGAGACGTACTCAGATTGTTAGAGATGAGGGAGAATTCGATGAGGAAGACCTCGTTGAAGAGGAAAATGTAACAATTACATTTACTCACCTCGGATATATCAAGAGAGTTCCAGCTGATACATATAAGGCTCAGAAGCGTGGAGGAAAGGGAATTACAGGCGTTACAACTCGTGATAACGACTTTGTTAAGGACCTTGTAATGACTTCAACCCACGATAATCTAATGTTCTTTACAAACACAGGAAAGGCTCATAAGATTAAGGCTTACGAGATTCCAGAAGCTACGAGAACGGCGAGAGGAACACCTGCGATTAACTTCCTAAATCTCCTCCAGAGGGAGAGAATTACGGCGGTTATTCCTGTTAAGGAGTTCTCAGAGGATAAGTATCTGATTGCTATTACTAAGAACGGTTTGATTAAGAAAAACTGCTCTTAACGAGTTTGATACAAAGAGAACAACCGGCTTAATTGCAATAAATCTAAAGGATGAGGATGAACTCATCGCAATTAAGCAATCCACAGGAAGCAACAATATCATCATCGTTACCAAGAAGGGTAAGTGCATAAGTTTCTCAGAAAGGGACGTTAGACCTATGGGAAGAATTGCTAGCGGTGTAAGAGCTATAAAGCTAGACAAGGATGATGAAGTAGTTTCTATGGAACTAGTTGAACCAGAACAGCAGCTAATGGTTGTAACCGAAAAACGGATTTGGTAAGCGTACACCTGTTGAGGAGTATAAGATTCAAGTTCGTGGTGGAAAAGGGTCTTCTAACCTACGACAAGGCTAAGTTCAGCAAGACTGGTGCTCTTATCGGAGCTATGGTTGTTGACGAAAGCGACGAAATTTTGATGATTAACTCAGACGGAATAATTATCAGAATAAGAGCTAGCGAAGTTTCTATTCTAGGACGTGCAACCCAGGGTGTTAAGATCATGAAGGTCGATGAGGGAAGCAAAATTGTTGCAATAGCAAAGGCTATACGCGACGATGAGGAAGAGGCAGAAGAGAGTTCTGCAAGCACATCAAATGAAACAGAGGAGCAGATTAGTCTATAAGGCTTAATTTGGATATCGAGTAAAGTAGATATTCACCTTTGATTTTATTGAGTCAATAAGCTATAATAAGCCTGTATGTGGTTTAGACTGCATACAGGCTTTTACATGGAGGAGAAGATGGATAATTTAAGAATTATCATTCCCGGCAAACCAGAATATATGACTATGGTAAGGCTCACAACAAGCTCAATTGCCGCAATGGCAGGATTTAATCTCGAAGACACAGACGACATAAAGATGGCTGTTTCAGAAGCATGCAAGAATGTTTCGTGTCATGGAGAGCAGGGTTTAAGTGATCAGTACGAAATATCATTTAAGATGGATGAGGGATACCTAGAGATTAAGGTAGTAGATGCGTGTGGAAAGCACACGCTAGCAAAGGTCAAAAAGACCTGTTTACACTGTCCTAAGGACGGTGATATTGGTATAATCGTGATCAAATCACTCATGGACGAAGTTGAATATGGACGCGATGAAGATAATCATAAGTTTATCAGTATGGTGAAGAGAAAATGATAGATCAGGAATTGTTTGAAGATTACAAGCAAAACCCGACAATTGAAAAACGAAATGCACTCGTAGAAAAAAATCTCTACATGGTTGATATTTTGATACGCAAATATCTTAGCAAAGGTGTGGAATATGACGATCTATATCAGATTGGAGCACTTGCTTTGGTAGCTGCGGTTGAGAGATTTGATCCAGCAAAGGGATTTGAGTTCAGCTCATTTGCAACACCTACAATACTTGGCGAAATAAAGAAGTATTTCCGTGACAAGCAGTGGAGCCTTAAGGTTCCGAGGAGACTAAAGGAAATAGCAGCCAAAGTACAGGATGCAAAGGATAAGCTGAACAGCGAGCTGCAAAGAACACCTACCGTAGCAGAGATAGCTGAGTTTACTGGTTACACAGAGGAACAGATAATCGAGGCTATAGAAAGCTCGCATGCTTATGGAACCTACTCGCTAGATAAGACCTTTGATGAGGCTGGCGAGGATGGAGAAAATGCATTTTTTTAGAGAAGTATACCGGTTTTAATGAACACGGATATGACCAAATAGAGACGGCAGAAATAATTAACAAGGTCGTAAACACCTTCAATGATCAGTATAAATTCATATTCCGCGAAAGATTTATAAACAACAAATCTCAGTCAGAGATAGCTAAGAGTCTTGGAATATCGCAGATGACGGTATCAAGAGCAGAGAAGAGCATAGTTGGAAAGTTCAGAGCGGAACTGTTCAGGTAGATGAGGAATAATATGGATAGCAAGACAAAGGTTGGGTTTATAGGATTTGGTAACATGGGTAGCGCAATCTGTGATGGGCTTATCAAAGCAGAAGCAGTAAGCACATCTAATATATTTGCGTGTGCAAATAATTGGGATAAGCTACTTAAGGAAACAGAATCAAGACAGATTAAGGCTTGCAAGAATGCCGAAGAATTAGTAAAGAATGCAGATATGATTGTGGTTGCAGTAAAGCCAAATATGGTCGAAAAAAAGTACTTGAGCCAGTAAAGAATGAGCTTAAGGGAAAGATCATAGTTTCAATTGCAGCAGGCTGTAATGCAGATTTTTTTATGATAAGCTTTTTAGGAAGCGAGTATAACTACATCGTGACGATGCCAAATACTCCGATTTCGATTTGCAAAGGTGTTCTTTTATGCGAGGATAATCATAGACTCAAGGCAGAGCAGCTAGAATGCTTTAAGGGCATTTTTACAGCTGTTGCGACAGTCGAATTCATAGAGAGCAAGGTGTTTTCAGTTGCTGGAGCTATGAGTGGCTGCGGACCTGCCTTTGTTGCGATGTTCATAGAAGCTCTCGGAGATGCAGGAGTTAAGTACGGACTCAAGAGAGATGTTGCGTATAGGCTTGCATCTAAGGTTATATCAGGAACAGGCGAGCTCCAAATGGCTACAGGAGCGCATCCAGCAGCTATGAAGGATGCGGTTTGCTCACCAGGAGGAACAACAATCAAAGGCGTGACATCGCTTGAAGAAAACGGATTTAGATCTGCAGTAATCAAAGCGATAGACGCGATAGAAAACAAGTAAGCAAAAAGGCTGCTACCCAGTTAATCTGAGTAACAGCTTTTTTAGATCTCTTTTATTTCGAATGTTTTCTTACTATCGTCGCTTTTAATGTAGTATATAGAGTCCTTATTAAAATTCATTTCGAATTCTTTTTTTCAAATAGAACCAGCGGTTTGCATTGCCTAGTAAGGTAGTCTATCCTTTGAACCATAATCCTATGAGTTCCTGCTGTAATTGATATCTTATTTGGTGATAATAGAAATCCTTTTACTTGATTCTTTGATGGGAAGTTCATCTATATGCGATGTACTTATGTAACTTCTCACGCCCCTTTCAGTAGATTTCTTTTTTTCTCAAATCTGATTTTTAGCTGATCTAGGATTCTTTATATTCCATAGCTTGCGCAAGAAAAATATATAGATATACTATGGTAAATACCAATAAAAACTACAAGAAAAAACAGAGTAATTTAGATATATATCCTATATTTTTCGTTAAAAAAATAATGTCAAAACTCTTACTTACTAGTAAAGTAAGGCATGATTCTAGTATAATTACCGTCAAAATCGCAAGTACAAGGCAAATTTTTTTCGCGTTTTTGCATCATACACTCTTAAATTATAGTGCATAAGCCATACAAATAAGGCTGAAAAAAAGTAAAACTAAAAATTATGAATACTATTGGCATTTTAACATCCTAATTTGCATCAGCAGCTAGACGTTCTTTTTATTGCTTCCTCAATCTGGTTTGGAAGAGCTGCTAGTGACTTTCTATCAAGGGATGCTGTATCTATGGCAGGTAGAATTGTAACTCTGACAGTTTCACCCTTTGATACCTTTCTTTTTTTGTTCGAAGACCTTATAGGTTCCGTCAATTACAATTGGAACAACAGGGGCCTTGGCCTTTGATGCTAGCTTGAAGCTTCCTGGCTTAAAGTCTGCCATTTCACGCTTTTGGCTACGTGTTCCCTCTGGGAAAATGACGAGCGAAAAACCTTGATTTATGAGCTCTGCGCCCTCGTTTATGATCTTGAGACTCTCTCTGACATCTCCTCTTTTGATGAAAAGTCCTCTGATTGCATAAATCCACTTGCCTAGTAGAGGAACCTTGCTGAACTCGTTCTTTGCGATGAATCCAGTCTGTTTGCCACTTACAGCGTATAGAACTGCCATTATATCAAAGTATGCCTGATGGTTTGCTATGAATACACAAGGACCTTCTGGAAGATTTTCCTTGCCGATTACCTCATATCTTATATCAAAATGCTTGGATACATATGCAGACCATCTTGCTGTAACTTCCGCGATAAGTCTTGTTTCTTCTGCCTGATTGCCAGCTGCTCTGGCTTTTTTTATTTTGCTTCTAAAAGGTAAAAACTTTATTCCTGACCAAATTAGGAATAAAATTGCACCTAAATTTCTTGTTTTGTTCACTTTAAACCTCCGATTTTACTCCATAATAATATACCATAAATGATATGGTAATATCCATATTTTAGGTTATAATATATGAAAAGGTTTGGGACAAATATGAAGAATAATAAATTTAAGATATATGGATTAGTAATATTTATCGCTACTCTAGTCTTCATCGGAGTTGCAGTGGGCGTTCAGACGGGCTATCTAGATGCTTTTTGACGATGCAGTGCGATACCGTGTTTACAGTATGAGAAGCGATAAGCTAACGGCGTTTTGGAAGTTCATAACGCATAGTGGTGATAGGTATGTAGTTATCCTGCTTGGCGTTATACTACTTTTTGATGAAATCGCTGAGAGAAAAGTACGGAGTTAAGTTTGCAATAGCAGCACTCTCTTCGACTGCACTTTACCAGATAATGAAGTATATTTTCCAAAGACCAAGGCCAGATCTTGCTTTAAGACTAATTGAGCAGGGTGGATACTCATTTCCAAGCGGTCACTCGATGAACTGCCTTGTGAGCTATGGAATTTTGATTTATTTACTTCTGAAGTATTGCGAAAACAGAAGGCTTTGCGAAGATTCTTTCTGTTGGACTTGGACTGCTTACAATTTTGATTGGATTCAGCAGGGGTCTATGTCGGTGTCCACTACCCTACGGATATCATTGGTGGCTGGAGCCTAGGAATTGCAGTGCTTGTAGCGATGATTTACGTATTTGAAAAAAATTTGATAGCAGAAGCGAAGGCTGATGCAGGTGAAAGGATAGGTAATGGCTCTTAAGATTAGCATGTTATCAAAGCTAGAGACAACGAAGAATTTTTAAACTCGTCGCTGGTGCTGGGGGACTTGAGAAGACCATAGATTGCACGGAAATACTTGACTTTGAGTTTGATGACGAGGGGCAAAACTATAGGAAGAAGAGAGCTTTTGATGGAAACAGCCTAGTTCTCACAAGCTTTATCTACGCAAAGGGAAGACCTGATTTAGTCGTTGATTCCATAAAAAAAGCTGATTAAATGCGATGTGCATGCGCTTGCATATAAGCCGGTCGTGTTCAAAAACACTTCCAAAGGAAGCTCTAGAAATCGCAGACGCAATGAATTTTCCTATATTTGTCTTTGAGAACGATGTTTACATGGAGAATATAATTCTAGAGATAAACAGTGCAAACCTAAAAGATCATAGCGAATCTATCAAAAGTCTAATACTAGAGTCGGTCATCAAAAGGTAGCCGCGAGGAGACTCCAATTATAAATCAAATAATGAACGAGAGATATTGCTACGCTTCGGTTATTTGCATAGGCGTAAAGGATGTCAAATCTATAGAGGAAAAGCTGAAGTTTTCAATAGTTGGTCAGTATATAAAAAGACATGTTTTCATAGGCCTCTATAACGAAAGACTGATGATTGTCATAGCCCAGGAGGAAGACAAGAGAGATATATTTTTAAACACAATTTATGAGATTGCTTCCTTCTACAACCTCAGCCTTGAGATGATAAACGAGGCTCACAAGGGCTGGAGTAGAATAGATTCAGACAAGGAAAAAAATTACGGATCTGATTCGTGAAGCTTACTGGGCAGAAAAATATTGCAAAAATTGAAGATGAAAAAAAGTTAAGTATTACGAAAATGTGGGTATATACAAATTAATAGCACACCATTCAGGTGATAAAGAGACTTTAGAATTTGCCTATAACTATCTAAAACCAATACTTGAAGAGGATGGCAAGGACAATGAACTCTTGCAAACAGGCATAGCTTATGTCTTTGCTGGTGGTGATGCTAATCTGGTAGCAAATAAGATGTTTTGCCATAAGAATACCATTAGGTATAGGATAAACAAGATCCAGGAGAAGCTGGATCCGGTCGCAACGGAGGCAGATTTCTTTACAAATCTGACCACAGCGATAAAAAAATCTATTTGTTAAATCGTTATAGTTAATGATAAATATAAAGAATAAAGTTAAGAACAAAAAGGAGAAAAAAAGATGAAAGAATATGTATGCGGTGCATGTGGCTATGAGTATGATCCAGCAGTAGGTGATCCAGATAACGGAATCCAGCCAGGAACAGCATTTGAGGATCTTCCAGAAGATTGGACATGTCCTATCTGCGGCATGGGCAAGGACGTTTTCGAAGAGAAATAAATCTTAAGCTCAGCAATATAAAGAGTAAATAAAATCCGCGGACTTCACTGTTATGCAGTAAGAAGCCCGCGGATTTTTCTTGAGGGTGGTGAGCAAATCCTTAGAGATTTGCCTCGGATTAGAGTTTGTTTTGCCCTGCGGGCAAAACTGTGACAGAGCAAAAGCTACAGAAGTACGGAGCCTGGTGCTCTGTCGAAGTAGTTGCTCTTCGCCCCTGTGGACAGAGGTATTCCATAGCAAAGCTTAACATTGTCTGCGAAGAGCTTGAGCCTGAGCGCTGAGCGGCCGATGGAGTACATGACGCGGTTGTCGATGCGGTTATCGGCCGCAAGTGCGACGGCCGAGCCGATGGCGATGCCGAGGTCCGTCGCACTGAATGAGCAACAGGCGTCAGCCTTGCTCATTTCAGCGCAGTTCTCAAAACCGCACATAGCGCAATGTGGAACGCCGCTGGCTGTTCCCATAGCGGCAATTAGAACGACGCAGTGGCTGTTTCTAATGTTGTCTGCGTCGCGGCAAAAGAACTCGAGGCCGTATTCCTTTCCCGCCACTTCCATTTCTTTTGCTAAAGGCTCTATATCTTCACCTGAAATAATCAGGGTTCTAATCTTGTCTAGTCCATTTGCCTTTGGGGCAGTGTGAGCAGCAGCGCACATGGCATCAGCGACTCTGAAAAGCTGCATCCCTTTCGGCATCCTTCATATTTTTTTAATCATAAATCTTAGTCTCCTTTGAGAATATTATATCATATGATATAATTTAAATACTATTGTTTGAATCAAGAGGAGAGGTAAATTATGAGTATTTCCGAAAAAAAGATAGATAAGCCTGCTCTTATAGTAATGGCAGCAGGTATGGGAAGCAGGTATGGAGGACTAAAGCAGATAGATCCAATAAGTGACGAGGGCGAGATAATTTTGGATTTCTCTCTATATGATGCTATGATGGCAGGTTTTGAGGAGATTGTTTTTCATAATCAAGAAGGAGAATGAGCAGGACTTTAGAGCTTTGATAGATGAGAGAAGCGGAAAGCACCTAAACATTCACTACGCATTCCAGGATATAGCTGATATTCCAGAGGGCTGTGAGATTCCTGAGGGACGCGAAAAGCCTTGGGGTACGGGACATGCGGTGCTTGCAGCCCGCAAGCTTATAGATGCACCTTTTGCTGTAATAAATGCAGATGACTACTACGGCGCTGGAGCATTCCAGACCATGTACGATTTTCTTGAGAATGCAAAGGATGACGATAAGTATAGATATTCCATGGTCGGATATAGGCTAGATAAGACTTTGACGGAAAACGGCCATGTAGCAAGAGGTATTTGCACAGTTGATGAAAAGCATGAGCTTGTGTCTGTCGTTGAAAGAACAAAGATTATGAGAAGAGGCGATGCAGTTGCATTTACCGAAGATGACGGAGAAACCTGGACAGAGGTTGCAGGTGATACTATAGTTTCCATGAATTTCTGGGGCTTCACAAAGTCTATGATGAATGAACTTGAGAAGAATTTCCCAAAATTCTTTGAGACTAGCGTGGTTGAAAACCCACTGAAGGCAGAGTACTTCCTTCCGGGCGTAGTTTCAGGTCTTTTAGCTGAGGATAAAGCTACGGTTAAGGTTTTGACCTCACAGGATAAATGGTATGGTGTAACATATAAAGAGGACAAACAGGGCGTTGTCAGCGCACTTCGCTCAATGAAGGACAAAGGTCTTTATCCAGAAATATTATGGAGATAAGAGAATAGATGAGTAGAAAAAAATTACAAGCAGAGTTTTTTTGATTTTTGGCGTGTCTAATATTCGCTTTGATGCAGGCGGTTTCATCAATGGCACAATCAAAGCCACATATAAGCTTGTCAGCAAGCTACGATGATAATGAGCGTGCTCTAGGACTTGCACTAGAAAATGCAAAGGCTGAGCTTGCAGCAGCTCAGGAAAACGAAAAACGGGTAAGAGCAGAAAATGGAAATGTTAAGTATGCTGAGGAAATCAAGGCAGAATTAGAACATCTAAAGGAATCCAGGGCATATACAGTAAATTATTTTCTAGAGAACCGAAGCAAGCAGTATGAAAGTGCTTTGACAATAGATAAGCTTCTCAAGTTCCTAGATACAGAGCCTAGTTTGATGGGACTAAACCTCACTGCAGCTGATAAGGCAAAGGTGAAATCCCTTGTAGAGGAATCTCTTTCATTCGAGAACATTAATAGATCAATTGAGCTTATGCAGATGGCAAATGACATTAGGAGAAATCCAGATGTTAGATCATATGATACATCATCTGCAATTAGACCTCAGTTACCAGCGGTCCCAAATGGAGATATTAAGGTATCTACAGATTTGATGATGTTTTCAGCGGTAAGCAACGCATTATTTACTGTGCAGTACGAAAAGACTGGATATATTAATCACGATTACTTCATGGCACTGATTTCATCACAACGCACATTCATGTCAAATATATTCAATTCAGGATCTAGCGAAAACTTAGCTCTAATTTATAAGGATCCTTTCAATTTCTGGTTTGACATGGAGAGGCAGAAGTATGTAACTGGTGCATATGGCTCAGAATATGAGATTGCTCATTATAAATCTTTGATGAGCGATGCACAAAAATCACAGGGCTGACTGTGAATAATCTTAAGAAGGGTTCACCGACAAGTGAGCAGTGCTTCGGAGGACTAGGGCGTAAATAAAAACATACCTAAGTCTTGAGGAATTTAAGAACGAGATTAGAAAGCTTCAAAGTGAAATAGACGAGGAAATCGCAAAGAAGGAAGCCGAGCTAGCTAATGCTGACAGAACTGATAGTAATGCAGCAGTAAACGCAGCTATTCAGAGAACAAAAGCAAGCAAGAGAAAAATCTAGAAAAAGCTCAGGCAAATCTTGATGCTAACAAGCAGATAAGACTTGCAGGAAGCGATAGATATGAGACTGCTTACGCTGTTGCTGAGCAGATGAAGCTAAATAAGGGCGAATCAAAGTTCAAAAAAACGTAGTAGTTGCATCAGGCGATAACTATCCAGATGCACTTTCAGGTAACTATCTTGCTTTCACAAAAATGCTCCTATGCTTTTGACAAACCAATACGAAGTAGACAATACTGCTGAGTATATAAAGAATAGTATTGAACCTAATGGTACAGTATACATTTTAGGACAGACAAGCGCTGTTCCAGCAAGCTTAGAGCAGAAGCTTCGGGGAATTAATATTAAGAGAATCGGAGGTTCTGATAGATTTGAAACTAATCTTTTGATTCTAAAGGAAGCGAGAGTGCATGGTGAAGAGCTTATCGTATGCTCAGGTTTGAACTTTCCGGATGCTGTTTCGGCTTCTGCAGCAAATAGGCCTATTTTGCTAGCTGATGATAAACTTAGTGTAAGTCAAAAGAACTATCTTTCAACAATAGATCCGCTAAAGGTATACTTTATTGGAGGAGATAAGGCAGTTCCAAAGGAAGTACGCGACGAATTCACAGGTAATACTGTAAGACTTGCAGGATCGGATAGATTCGAGACATCAAGACTTATTGCAGAAAATCTTTTCCCAAGTCATCAAGATAGAGTTATATTAGCTTCGGGACTTAACTTCCCAGACGCTCTTGTGGGCGGAGCTTTCAATCAGGATACCAGAGTTCCAGTTCTACTTGTGGGGGCCAGATTTTTGCAGATGCTTATAATGCGAAAAAAATTTGTTTCAGAAAATGGTACTAAGAGTTTGATTTTACTAGGTGGAAAGCTCTCAATCAGCGATGAAATAGCAAATTATATAAGAGGCTAGTTTGTAAAGATAATATAATTTTTAATCAATATATACAAAGTAGAAGGATGCTATCTATTACGAATAGCATCCTTTTTTTATACTATGAGCTTACCTATCCCCGGGAGCTTTCTTAAAATGTAAGCAGCTACTGCAGATAAAGTTAGATATATGATAGTAAGAATTGGAATTCCAATTACTGAACTAAATGGAAGCATAGTGAAATTGAAATGATATTTTGCTTGTTCTATAAACAAAGGATGCACAAGATATATTCCGAAGCTGTATTTTGATATAAAAACAATAATAGTCCTAGCCGTCTTACCAAAGCTCTTTAAATCAAAGTTGTACTTAAGAAATACAAATACAGTAACTGATTCAAGTAAAACATTAACCGATAGGTAGGCGTAGAAAAAATCGTTTGGAGTATTTGTGCGTATTGAATAGTAGATGGTACAAACTATTGTTGCTATAAAGCCTAAAATACCGAATATGTATATTGAAATTCTCATCTTACGACTAAGGTTAATGGAGTTTAAATAATAGCCTAAAAACAAAGTAGAAAAATGAATCTTACATTAAAGAATTCACTCCCCCACCAAATTTACCTAGATATTGACTTAGCATTATAGAAAAATTAGGCATAAATAGGCCTAGTATTGCAACTGCATTTGGTATAAGTATGGCTGATATGAACATGAATACTACTGTATATCTTAAAGCATTTATATTCCCTTTGACACTCCAAATTATAGGTGAGATTATATATAGTCCAATAATGGTAAATAAGAACCACATATGATAGTGCCCTTCGAGAAATGTAAGAAGCTTGTTTTCTCCATTGTTAATTAGACTAGGCACAAAAGTATATATAGCCGACCAAAATACAAAGGCTACAACGATGCGAAATATATTTTTAGAATACAGACGCTTCAAATTAATCTTTTTGTCTAAGAATAGTGCGCCACTAATCATTATGAAGCAAGGAACACACCATCTTACAATACTATCATAGGCGGAACATACAATCCAAGAGGAAGATGTTACAGGCCGTGCATACCAATTAGCAGCACAAACATGCAGCATAATGACAGCTATCGTTGCAAAGGCTCTGAGTCCATCAAAATACTCTATTCTATTTTCCGAACCAGCCTGAAATGCTTGAGTCTCCTTAGCTGATGAATTTACTTGTAAATTCGACATGCGGTTTCTCCTAAATGAAAACTTACTGAATTTAGAACTTAGCCCTAAGTTCTATAACTTTGCCTAATATTCGTACTGGTAGACTTTCTATCTCTTTTGGACTATATGATTTAACTTGGTAAGCTGGATTAAGAGGAATTAAATTTATTGACCCGTCTGGGAACTTCTTAATTTTTCTCATCTCTGCTTCATCGTGATTTACCATTACTATGGCAATATCTCCTGTCTCAGCATGGGATTGGCATAAAACAATGACTATATCACCATCTGAAAATTTAGGTTCCATACAATCACCTACTATTTTCAAGGCCATTATTTCTCCACGACTTGCCATATCAGGAGTGATTTCCTCCCAATCGATGAAGTCTTCAATTGCATCCATAGGATAACCAGCATGAACCATTCCAAGTACTGGTATTCTTAATGTACGTATATACTTATTATGATTTGAATCTGTATCTAACCCCATAAGAAATGCAGGGGTAGTATTTAGTGCATTTGCAAATTCAACTACTCTACTTTGTGGGATATCGTTTATGCCAAGTTCAATTTTATTGATGGTTGATTTCGATTTATAACCTAATCGATGCGCTAATTCTTCTTGAGTCAAACCTAGAAGTATACGTTTTTTTCTTTTTATTTTTTTCCCTATGCTCATTAAACTATCTCCTCATGTGGCTAGTATATCATTAAGTGGATTTATATTCAACAAAAATAAAAATAGTTGACAAATAATCTACAGAAGCTATAATAGATTTATAATCTACTAAAGGCTGAAAAATAGACGAGTTTAATTTTAACTGCTATTTGTCAGCCAATAAAAAAATACAATATAGTAGATTTAAAAATCTATAATAATGCGCAATATTATAAATAGGTGTAAAGGAGGTGTAATAAGGAAAAATGCCAACTGATATCTTAAATATAATTACAAGAATAAAAATTATGGCCAATAAGTCTAAAAAGCCCTAATAATTTGTATGATGATAGATTATATAACGGGAATAATCGTTGCAGGAGTATTTAAAAAAAGTAAGAAGAGTGAAAATGGAAAGCTTGAATCAAGAGCAGGGTTTAAAGGATTGTGTAGAAAAAGGCACAATTTTGCTTGTAATTCTTGTTGGGGCACAGTTGGATAATGTGATAGGTTCAGGGTTTATTAAGAACGTTGTTACGGTTTGCTATCTATCTAATGAAATTATTTCTATAAGTGAGAACATATCGTTAATGGGGTTAGATACCGTGCCTATTATAGAGCATGTTGCAAAAAAATACTAAAGAAAAAAATTCAAATCAAATCACAAATGAAGATGTGAAAAAAAGAGGAGGACAAAAATGAGTGAAATATATATTAAAAAGATTAACAGCACCAGAATATCATAATAAAAAAACTGGCTGCATTCGTCAGCTGGAGGATATAACAATTGTATAAGAATAACATCGGATGGTGAGTGCATCCCAAACTGTGTTGGTTATGCTTGGGGGAGATGGCGAGAACTTCTCGGGTACAATCATAGACTAAGTAGGTCAAATGCAGAGGATTGGTATTGGAACAATGATGGGTACCAAAGAGGCGCGAGTCCAAGACTAGGTGCTGTTATGTGTTGGAAAAAAAGGGGGTTGTAGGATATGGTGGTGATGGTGCAGGACATGTGGCTGTTGTTGAGTCGATTGGAACAAATGGTGAAATTACAGTGTCTGCATCTGACTATGGATCATCAAGATTTTTACATAAGGAAATATCACCCACCATACACAAATTCAGAGCCCGGTTTAGATTTTATGGGTTTTATATATCCACCTATTGACTTTATTGACCATAAAGTTGTTAAACCAATGTGTAATCTAACAATATATAGAGGGGGAGATAGAAACGAGACTGCGGAAATAGTTAGAAACGCAACTAATAAATATAAGTATGTAAATGTGAATGGTAAGAGTATAATTGATGGATTATCATCTACATTTTTTTAGCAAGAAAAATATAATGCATCTATAATATTTGACTATTCTATTGAAAAAAGATGCGCTATTTCAGGTAGGTGGTGATATAGATTATAACTCGAATATAAAAAAATATTAACAGGAGATGATAGATATCTGACTAATTTTGAAGTGCTAAAAACACGCACTTGGTGATGAAAAAAAGAATCTTGGTAATTTCGGGTGCGCAGTACATTGATGGAATATCTGCAGCAGCCACTGGTTTGCCTATTCTTCTTGTTGAGGATTTTGTGCATTTTTTTACCAACTAGATTTTTTTATCTAGAAAGAAAGGTCTTGAATTTATTATTGTCGGATCAATAGATGTTGTCAATTCTATTGTTGCAAAAGCAATTAGCTGAAATCGGAAAAAGTTATGAGGATTGAAGGTAGAAATAGATATGAAACAAGTGTCGAAGTTGCGAAATATTTCTTCCCTAATACTTCAAAAAAATAACACTTGTTGACAATGAGGTGGATGGACTTGTTGCTTCACAATTAGAAGATGGACCTATTTTTGATAGTGAATAATAATAACCTTGAATACTCAAAAAGAATATTTAAAAAAATAAAAAAATATAACTAAAGCGGTTGTTGTTGGTGGACTGTCAGATTACATAGCAAATGAAGTTATAAGTAAATAGAACTTAACACTAAAAAAACCAAGGTAAATAATATTGATTTGCTTTGGTTTTTGATGGTTTAACTTTATTAAGTTTTCCATACTTCAAACCAATAATAAATTTTTTTCAGAGAGTATTTCAGCATATGTCAATATGTTATGATTGATAATAAAAAACATGTGACTATATAATAAGAAATCTGGCTATTTGTACATTAGTCAATGATGTGAGACCAAATCTGTAAAAAAAGAAAAAAAGCCATATGATATCATTGAATTGTTTTTACCAAAAACGAGTGATAACATCAAAATATATAAGCTAAATCTCCAATTGTGAACGCCTTTCAACAGGAGATATCCAGCCGAGCACGGCCATAGGAATTTGATTTGAGCGACGCATATATCTGTACATCTGCTCTTTCAGATCATTGAAAGAGTAGAAGCTCAGAAAGTTATAGAATCGCTCCTGATCGTTTCTGTGGCTACGTTCAACCTTTCCATTGTGCCAAGGTGTGCGAGGTCTAATAAGTTTATGATTTATGCCAACTTTATCGCAGAATATGTCGAAAGGATGCTTACGCTTGTACTCTTTAGAATATGTGAATTCAAATCCGTTGTCTGTTTGAATTACTTCAGGTAAGTAACCAAAAGTAAGCAATCGCCCGCTTTACAAAATCAATAGTGCTGTAGCTACTTTGTTCACGATATGGATATATGAATCTCTCTCTTGAAGCTTCGTCAATTATCGTATATTGATAGAACTTATCAGGCATTTCTCCGACATAGCAGACACTTGGAATGTATTTAACATCAAGCTGCCATTTTACACCTAATGATTCAGGCGTGTGATATTTCTGTGGTTTACGTTTCTTCTTGGTTGAAGGAGCCTTAGAAGAAAAGCCAAGAGCCTTGTATATCCTGTAAAGTGAGCCAGGATGCCTTGAGTAATTCTTTTGTGAGCGAAGCTTGCCATACATCTCGCATATGGAGATATGAGGATTTCTGCGGTGCAAATCATGGATCCACTTTAGTTCTAAATCGGTATGAGCATTGGGATGAGAACTGAGAGGTCGATGAGACTTATCTCTAAGAGAGTCTCTGTTTCCGTCAAATCGTTTGTTCCAGCGCATTAGGGAAGCTTTGGATATATGGTATTTTCGGCAGACAAACTGTACAGAGCTACCACCACGGTATAGTTTTACAGCATAAAATCTGGTATCGATAGTATGTGGCAAATATCGTTGAGAATGTGTTATACTGTTCATGAGCGATTGAATGTCCTTTCGTTAGTTGATTTTGTGGTAAAACCATTCTAACGGACTCAATCGCTTTTTTCTATACCCAAGGTCTCACATCTATTGTAAAGCTACACACTATATAATAAGAAATCTGGCTATTTACCTTGATTTTTTTAAATTATTTAGTATATAATATTAGGGTATGTAACTATGCATACGATCTCTGCGCTATAGGAATAGCGCCATTTAAGACCATAGGGAGGTGAAACAAATGATTAACTACGAGGTAATGTTCATCATCGATCCAATGTTGGATGATGAGAAGAAGGACGCAGACTGTTGAGAGAGTTAAAGGCATCATCGCAGCTGAAGGAGAAGTAGGAAATGTTGATGTTTGGGGGCCTAAGAAAGTTGGCTTACCCAATCCAGAAGAAGAACGAGGGCTACTATGTTGTCATCGACTTCAAGGCAGAACCAACATTGCCAGCAGAGCTCGATAGAAGACTCAAGATTTCAGAAGATTTCATGAGACATATCATCGTTAATAAGGATGCTGAATAAGAAAGAGGTGTAGATAGTGAATAGTGTAGTACTAATAGGAAGACTTACAAGGGATCCTGAACTTAGATACACCACATCTCAGATGGCTGTAGCAACATTTAGCTTGGCTATTGATAGGCCCGTTCGTGCAGGCAAGGAGAGAGAAACAGACTTTCCACGCGTAACTGTATTTGGCAAGCAGGCAGAAAACTGCGAAAAGTATCTTGCTAAAGGCCGTATGGCAGCTGTCCAGGGAAGACTTCAGACAGGAAGCTATACCAATAAGGACGGAGCTACAGTTTACACCACTGATGTTGTTGCCGATCGTGTTGAATTCCTAGAATGGGGAGATAGACCACAGGGCAGCGCACCAAGACCACAGCAAACACATGCATCTGAGCCAGCAGGCGTAAGCGGCGGCTTTGATGAGGAGATGCCGGATTCATTCCAGGCAATTGACGAAGATGTACCGTTCTAAAGAGAGGAGATAAACATGGCAGAGAGAAGACATGGTGGCATGAGAAGAAAAAAAGTATGCCAGTTCTGTGCAGATAAAGCAGAAAAAATCGATTACAAGGATGTAGATAAGCTAAGAAAGTATATTTCTGAGAGAGGCAAGATCCTTCCAAGAAGAGTGACAGGAACATGCGCACTACATCAGAGAGATATCACAGTTGCAGTTAAGAGAGCAAGAATCGTAGCTCTACTTCCATATGTAGCTGACTAATCTAAGTAAATCAGAGAGTCTAGAGGATTCATTCCACAGGCTCTTTTTTTCGTCTAACTTGATAATTTTAGGAGATGATGGATTGAAAACTATTGATAAAGAGACAAGAAACTATATAGAGAATTTAAAAATAAGCGATGTCCCTTGGAATAGACTGCCAACGATATACGGCAGGGCGACTAATTTTCCTAGGTATCTAGAGACTTTATCTAAAATGGATAGCATGGATGATATAATGCAATGCGGCGAGGAGATAGCTATGAATATAGAGCATCAGGGCACTTTGCTACATGCGACGCCATTTGCTATGGTATTTCTTCTAAGAATTTTTTTAAAAAAAGGCATATGAACAAAGGGATACAAATGATATTGCGAGAAGGCTTTTTGATGAACTGCTTGAACTCTTCATGTATATAGCCGAGGCTATAAGTGATGCCTTCCAATGCGATCACGCAGATGAATTTCCTCATTTTGCCGACATGCTTAAAGAGGAGTATCTGTGGCCTGAGGAATACGATGAGGAAGAGGATGAACTTAGATATGAGGAAAAATCCTTTTCCCAGATGATCTGTTCTACAGTTTCTACTATTATTCTTATAAGGTTCTTCTTTTTGTGCGAACCTATAATAGAAAAATTTGCAGTCTGAGAATGCGAATAAACTGCGCTCATTGATACAGTAGAATCTGCGATATCAAAGCGAATTAAAAAAACAGCGAAGCTTGGAAATCCAAATTTCGCTGTTTTTTTGTTTGTAAATTATACTAAATATGTGAATCGTAATTAGACGATTACTTAGTTATATACAGGTTTTCAAGCTTTGGTATCTTGATATTAGTCAACGTATACCTTTGGAAGTCTCTGTCCGAAAGCACAGCAGATTTCGTAGTTAATTGTACCTGTTGCGTTTGCGATGTCGTCAGCTGTAACTGAGTTTACACCGTCAGAACCCATAACAATTACTTCGTCTCCTAGCTTTACATTAGGAACTGCTGATACGTCTACCATGCACTGGTCCATACAGATGTTTCCTGCGATTGGGCAAACAACTCCATTTACGATAACCTTTGCGTTTGCTGAGAATGGTCTTGGATATCCGTCTGCATATCCGAGAGCAAGAGTTGCGATTCTTGCAGGCTTTGTTGAAATGTACTTACGTCCGTAGCCAACTGAGAAGTTTGCTGGAACATCCTTTAGGTGAATGATATTTGCCTTTACTGACATTACAGGCTTGATTGAAAGCTGAGCGCGCTCAACCTCGTCTGAAGGGTAGCAACCATATAGAATGATTCCTGGTCTTACAGCATCAAAGTAGATTTCTGGAAGCTCCATGATTGATGCACTGTTTGCTAGTGTGCGGAAAGGAATCTTGATGTTAGCCTTTGTTAGAGCCTCGTAGAATGCGTTGTACTTAGCTTCCTGCTCGTGTGAGTATGTCTTGTCTGCTGCATCAGCTGTAGACATGTGTGAGAACATACCCTTAATCTTAAATCCTGGAAGAGCTGCAATCTTGCGAACATCCTCTATTGCAAAATCTGTATCATCAGCGAGGTATCCTATTCTTCCCATTCCTGTGTCAACTGCGATAAGTCCTGATACAATCTTTCCTGCTGCAACTGCTGCATCACTGATAGCCTTAGCATTTGATGAGTCACATACTACAGGTGTTAGATCGTGCTCTACGATTACATCAGCATACATGTCGGGTGTAAGTCCTAGGCAGATGATTTCTTCCTTTGCTCCAGCCTCTCTAAGTGTTAGAGCTTCCTGAAGTGTTGCGATTGCAAAAGTCTTAACTCCGTTCTTTCTAAGAACCTCAGCGCACTTTACAGAACCGTGTCCATAAGCATCAGCCTTGATAACGCCGATTAGGTCTCTACCATTTGCCTTCTCTTTGATCTGTTTGATATTGTAGTCTAGGTTGCTTAGATTAACCTCAACCCATGCAGGTCTAATAGCTTCTTTGTACATTTGTTTTTCCTTTCTCCTCGTAAGTTTATATGTTTGGTCTTCTCTTTATAAAATCATTACGGTTTGGACCGTTTGTAACTATGGTTATTGGATATCCGATCAAAACTTCTAGCTCGTTTACGTAGTTCTGAGCTGCCTTAGGAAGGTCCTCAAAGCAACGGATTCCGGTTATATCGCACTTCCAACCAGGAAGAGTCTTAAATATAGGCTTTGCCCTGTTCAAATCTGTGGTATTTGGGAAGTCATCGTGCTTAACACCGTCGATTTCATATCCTATGCAAACCGGTATTTCATCAAGATAACCTAGTGGGTCTAGGACCGTCAAAGCAACTTCTGTTGTTCCCTGCATCATGCAGCCGTATCTGGTTGCAACAGCATCAAACCAGCCAACACGCCTTGGTCTTCCTGTTGTAGCGCCAAACTCACCGCCATCTCCACCGCGACGTCTTAGCTCATCTGCTTCATCACCAAAGATTTCGCTGACAAAGGCACCTGCTCCAACAGCTGATGAGTAAGCCTTGCAGACTGTAACTACGCTTTTAATCTCGTAAGGTGGAACGCCAGCGCCTATGCTTCCAAAGCCTGCAAGTGTAGATGATGAAGTTACCATAGGATAGATTCCGTGATCTGGGTCCTTCATGGCTCCAAGCTGTCCTTCGAGAAGCAATTGCTTACCCTCTGCTAGACTGCGGTGCAGGAAGCTCTCAGTGTTGCGAACATAAGGCTTGATCATATCTCTGTACTCTATGAGTTCTTCATAAAGTTCTTCTACCTTGAGCTCCGGCTTACCATATAGGTTTTTAAGAAGCACATTCTTAATAGTACAGATATTCTCGAGCTTCTCAATCAAAAAATTCCTTGTCATTGAAAAAGCTCATTAACCTGAAACCCTATCTTAGAATACTTGTCTGAGTAGCAAGGCGCGATACCGGATTTGGTTGAGCCGAAGGACTTTCCTCCGAGCCTCTCCTCCTCATAGGTATCTAGCAAAATGTGATAGGACATTACAATCTGCGCTCTATCAGAAACTAAGAGCTTAGGGGCTGGAACGCCCTGATCTGTGAGGTCCTTTATTTCCTCGATGAGCTTAGGAATGTTTAGGGCTACACCATTACCGATTACATTTGTAATGTGGTCATAGAAAACCCCGGACGGTAGCATGTGGAGCGCGAACTTTCCATAATCGTTTTTGATAGTGTGGCCAGCGTTGCTTCCACCTTGAAAACGAATTACGATATCGCTTTCGGCAGCGAGAAGATCTGTGATCTTTCCCTTGCCTTCGTCACCCCAGTTAGCACCAACAATAGCTTTAATCATAAATACCTCCATGCTTAATAGCATTAAATGTTAATTTTAGCCTCCATGCCGATGATGTCAGCATTTGCGCTAAGAATTGGCTTTATGACCCCGTCCAGAAACTCTTCGGTCTGGACATCTGCCCTACCGATATAATTTTCGGGTTTCAAAACCTTCTGTAAAAGCCTCTTTGGTTATATTGAATAAAGGATCAGCAGCAATTCTGTCTAACAAATCGTTAGGCTTGCCCTCCTCCTTGACAACCTTAGCAGCTGCCATGGAGTGAACCCTAATTCTCTCGTGAAGTTCCTGTCTGTCTCCACCAGCTTTAACAGCATCCATCATGATATTCTCTGATGCCATGAAAGGTAGCTCTGCCATCAAATGTGATTTGATAACCTGTGGATAGACAACTAGTCCGTCTGAGATGTTGATGTATAGTTCAAGGATGCTGTCCGTTGCAAGGAAGGCCTCGCTTACAGAAATCCTCTTGTTAGCTGAATCGTCAAGCGTACGCTCAAACCACTGAGTTGCAGCAGTTATCTGAGGATTCATGGATGTGCTCATTACGTAGTTAGCAAGAGAAGCCATACGCTCTGAACGCATAGGGTTACGCTTGTATGCCATAGCTGATGAGCCTATTTGGTTCTTCTCAAACGGTTCTTCTACTTCCTTCATGTGCTGAAGAAGACGAATGTCGTTGGAGAATTTGTGAGCAGACTGCGCGATACCTGCAAGGACATTTAGCACGCGGCTATCAACCTTACGTGAATAGGTCTGACCAGACACTGGATAGCAGGATGAAAATCCCATCTTCTCAGCGATGAGCTGGTCGAGCTTCTTGCACTTCTCGTGGTCTCCAGAGAAAAGTTCTAGGAAGGATGCCTGAGTACCAGTCGTACCCTTAGATCCGAGAAGCTTAAGTGAATTTAGCACATAATCTAGGTCCTCAAGGTCTAGAACTAAATCGTTTAGCCAAAGACTTGCGCGCTTTCCTACAGTAGTTGGCTGAGCAGCCTGATAGTGGGTAAAACCTAGTGTAGGCATTGCCTTATATTCATCTGCAAACTCTGCAAGCTTTGCTATAGTATTGATAATCTTTTTTCTGATTAGCTTAAGACCTTCTGACATGATAATCATATCGGTGTTGTCGCCTACATAACAGGATGTAGCGCCAAGGTGAATAATTCCTTTTGCATTAGGGCACTGAAGTCCGTAAGCATATACATGGCTCATAACGTCATGACGAACTATTTTCTCACGCTCTTTAGCGACATCGTAGTTAATATCGTTTATTTGCGATTTCAACTCATCAATCTGAGACTGTGTTATATCAAGGCCGAGCTCCATCTCAGCTTCCGCTAGTGCAACCCAAAGTTTGCGCCATGTGCGGAATTTCATCTCAGGTGAAAAGAGATATTTCATCTCATTACTTGGATAACGTTCGGATAATGGACTCGTGTAATTGGTCTCCTGCATGATTTCCTCCTATGAAAGCTAACAAATCACTTTTACCTTAGAATTATATCACCATTAGCTCTTTAGTTCAACATTTCAGAGGGCTTGAAGAGGCTTTAAAAAAATAAGGAAATTCACTCAGTCGCTATGTGAAATTTATTACAATTCTTAACAAAAACACGATCTTCTTAAATTTGTTCGATAATAATTTAAGGCTTTTGCTATCGTATAGACACTGGATATTTTTTTGTTGGTAAAAATCTGAGCCATAGAAGTAATTTTTATGAGAATTTTTGAGGAGAAAAAAATATGCTAAAACTGGATAAGGTATCAAAATTTTATTCGGCTGGTGGCGTTGTTACTTCGGGATTCAGTAAGATAAGCCTAAACTTTGATGTAGGAGAGTTTGTGGCTATCACTGGAGAAAGCGGAAGCGGAAAAATCAACGCTGCTAAATGTAATTTCAGGACTGGATTCTTACGAAGAAGGCGAGATGTACATTTTTGACCAGCCAACAAGCGGATACGGCAAAGAAGAAATGGAGGCCTACCGCAAGAAGTATATCGGAAACATATTTCAAACCTTTAACCTAATAAATAACTACACAGTTTATCAGAATATAGAGCTCGTTTTGCTTTTTGAGCGGCTATAAAAAGAGCGAGGTAAAAAGGCAGAGTCGATGAGCTTATAGAGCGTGTAGGTCTGAAGGATTATAGAAATACTAAGGCTTCAAAGCTCAGTGGAGGACAGAAGCAGCGTGTAGCTATAGCTCGTGCTCTTGCTAAGGAAACTCCAATAATCGTTGCAGACGAGCCGACAGGAAATCTCGACAAGAAGTCTGCTGAGGGTATAATTGAGCTTTTTGGCTAGCCTATCAAAGGATAAGCTTGTCATCATCGTAACTCACAACTATGAGCAGGTTGAGATGTATGCTACTAGAAAGATTACGATGAGAGATGGAAAGCTTAGCGAGGATAAGCGCTTTGCTAGTCCTATGCTGCTTGAGGCTCAGGAAAAGATGGCTGGGCTCAGCGAAATCAATGTTTCTCCAAGCAAAAAACAGAAAGATACGGGAAGTGGAAACGACAGGGGTTGAGCTCGCAAAGCACGATGGACTTAGATTTGGAAATACGCTCAGACTTGGAGTGAGAAATACCTTCAGCTTACCAGCAAAGCTAGTCCTTTTACTATTTGTGTTTATCTTCATGTGTACGGGAACTGCCGCATCGTATGGAACTATGCAGAATATGAGACTTTCAGTAAATGATGCGGTCTTCAATTCTGTTTTCCCAGATGCAAGCTCCAAACGTTTAGTTGTAACAAAGCAGGATAAGAGTGCATTCACTGAAGAGGATTACGCAGCTATATCAAAAGCTTAGCAATGTAAAAAGAAATTGAAAAGTACGGACTTTTAACAGACTTTTCTTGTAGGCTTTAGCAATATTCCTTTTGATGCGATTAGTGATGATGGAAATGCTGACAATCAGACATATCTTCAGCTAAAGGCAAAGTCAATCAAAGGCTATGAGAAGCGCCTAGTTTCAGGTAGGCTTCCAGAAAAGCCAAACGAAGTTATTTTGATGGTTGGTAAAGAAGACGACTATATTTTATCTTCGCTAGGAAATAATCCGGAAATCCCAATGTTCTATAGGTGCGAGTTCCCTTATGGAAAACTAATGAACAAGAAGGGAGAACCTGTTAATTACGCAGATGGTATCTACGATTCTTTAACCATCGTTGGCTATGGATACTTGACAGAGGAAGAGGAGCATGCAAGGCAGTTCAACGGACAGTTTTATGAGGGAATCGTATGCTGCTCAGACTCAACTTTAGAGCATATGCAGTCTTTGATAACAGCTGGAAAGACAGACCTTGAACTTAGAATAAATAAGAGCACGATGCAGGTGTACCCAACTGCAACACATCCTATAGTTGCATCACATTTGGTTGAAGAGGGTAAGGCCTATATTCCGGAATCACTTGCACAGGAGTTCCCATACGGAAATACATCTGGTAAGACTCTTGATCTTACACTAAATAGAAACGGGCAAAGAAGTTTAACCCTTTCCATAGCTTCTGTATATAATAAGAACAATGTTAATTCGCTTCTTGGAAAGTCTATCGACGATATAAACAGCGAAGCAATATATATGAATGGGGAAGATATAAGAAGGCTATATGAGGATGGTAGCAACTTCCAGGTTACAGTAAATATAAAAAGAAAAACAAGTATGCTAAGGAAACTATTTCCACTTTGGAAAAAGCAGGGGTATAAGGTTTTGTACTTGAACGACACATCTAGCGAAGCTGGAAATCCTATCACCATAGTTCTAAGTGGAATCAGAAAGGTACTCCTAGCAATCTTCCTAGCAGTGCTATTCTTCATAAGCTATTTCATAATCAAGCTAATATTCAAATCGAGAAATGTTTACTTCTCGACCGTTAGAATGCTTGGAGGAAGCAGTTTCGCATGCTCGGGCATGATACTCACAGAGATGCTTTTTGGTATTTCATATAGCCTTTGCTGCCGTTGCTGGACTGATAATCAAGGTTAAGGATGGAACGATAAATTCATTTGAGTTCCTAAATAGGAACTTCCTCTATATTGAACCAAGAGACATTTTGATTCTTTATGTAATCATTTTGGTTATGACTTTGTTCCTGGCACTCAGATACTCAAGCCAGATGTTCAGCAAAACAGCTATGAATGCATACAAGGAGGAGGTGTAGACGATGATTAGATTATTAAATGTAAAAAAAGTCATTTAACAAGCATAAATCAAATGAGATTCGTGCAATAGATAATACAAGCATCGAGCTAGCAGATTCTGGCCTTGTGACCTTCCTAGGAAACTCGGGATGTGGTAAGACTACACTTCTAAATGCCATAGGTGGACTTGATCGCGTGGACAAGGGTCAGATTTTCATAGATGACCAGAGAATCACTCGTAGACTTAGCAATAAACTAGATGAAATTAGAAATCTTAGAATAGGCTATATCTTCCAGAACTATAATTTAATCGAGGATGCGACTGTGTTCGAAAAACGTGGCGCTAGTTCTAAAGATGATTGGCTTTAAGGATAAGGATGCGATAGAACGCAGAGTTATGTACATACTGGACAAAGTTGGCATAGCAAAGTATCGTAACCGTCCGGCAAACATGCTTTCTGGTGGTGAGCGTCAGAGAGTTGGCATCGCTCGTGCCCTTGTTAAAAAAACCCACAGATTATCATAGCTGATGAGCCTACGGGAAATCTCGATAGCAGCAACACCATCGATGTAATGAACATCATCAAGGCTATATCAAAGCAGAAGCTTGTAATTCTAGTAACACATGAGAGGGATATTGCAGAATTTTATGCTGATAGAGTAATCGAAATCGTCGACGGTAAGATAGTTGATGACAGGGAGAACTCACATGATGGAAAGCTTGATTACCGTATGGATAGCAAGATTTTCCTTAAGGATATGCCTATACATAAGGAGTTTTCAGAGGGACCTTTTGATGTAAACTTCTACAGCGATAGCAATCAAAAGCTACCGAAGATAGAAATCGTAGTCAAGAACAACAACATATATATCAAGACTGATGACAATCTCTCCATGGGTGCAGATGGTGTTGAAATCATAGACGACCACTATCAGGCAATGACCAAGGAGATATACGAGAAGTATAACTTTGACTACAGCGATTACTTTGAGCATGCAGAGGAAAAGGAAGGCCTATCAAAAAGCGGAAAGCCTGCCAAGATGAAATACTGCAGTATCTATGGACCGTTCTCATCTTTTGGATCGGGCTTTAGGAAAATCCGTAGATATTCAAAAATCAAGAAAATACTCTTGCTCGGATTTGTGCTTGCCTCAATGTTTGTAATATATGCTGTCAGCAATGTAGCGGGAATAACTCACTATACTGATGATAGATTTACAACAATGGATAAAGGACTATGTAAGCGTAAAGACTGGTAAACTTTCAGCAGAAACCTATCACAAGTACGCGACAATGGAAAATGTCGACTACGCATTGCCAGGAAACTCTATAGTAAACTTTGCGATGACATTTGAGGAATACTATCAGGCGCAAGGACTTTTTGGTTAGCGGTTCGCTATCAGACGTAGCAAAGCTTAAGAAATCAGATATTACGGCCGGAAGACTGCCTGAAAAATCCAAATGAGGGTAGTTGTTGACGAGATGGTTGTTAAGAACATGATAAAGAATGCTAACGCTAGAGAGCTTGGCATAAAGACTGGTAAAGACGTCCTAGAAAGAACCTTAAAAGCAACCAAATATGCCAGATATTAAGATTGTCGGAATAACTAATAAACAGTCACCTAGCATCTATGTTGAAAGGTCAAAAATGATTCCTCTAATCTTGCATGACCCTGGACAAAAATGCAGTTGAAGCAATACAAAAATCCACAGTATGCAACGGAGACTGATGCTGTTTTGCCTTACAGCGAGTATGCAAATGCCGGTAACATCCAGGTTGTAAAAGGGTGAAGCTCCATCAAAGGATTTTTGAGGTACTTGTTCCAGAATCACTAAAGGAAGAGGTAGCCATAGGTAAGCCTATCAATGTAAAGATAAATGGAAATTATCTAATCGTTTGCGGATATTACCACGATGATCGCAAGGCTGGTGGACTATATGTCTCAGATAATACCAATTTTATTAACGCGATATCTAAGTATAAGACTTTGACCATAGCTCCTAAGGATAAGGCTGCTTTTATTGACAGCCTTCAGGGATCAGATGTTAGGGTTATCGATATTTACAAGGAAAACAAGAGGAACTATGTAAACAGCATAAGCAAGGGTATATGGAAGACCATCGCTGTTTCAGGCGTAATAGTTTTCGTATCACTTATTGAGATCTATTTGATGCTCAGAGCATCCTTCCTATCGAGAATAAAGGAGGTAGGTGTTCTCAGAGCCATCGGCCTCAAAAAGGGAGATATCTACAGAATGTTTACAGGTGAGGTTCTGGCAATTACACTAGTAACTGCAATTCCTGGAATGGGTCTCATGGCCTACTTTATAAACGCTATGACAAGCATTGAGTTATTCAATAATATGTATAGGATGAATCCGATTGTATTTGGCATAAGCTTCTTAATCGTTTTAGGATTCAATATGCTAGCAGGACTATTCCCTGTGTTTACAACACTTCGTAAGACTCCGGCGGCAATACTTGCAAGAAATGATATCAGCTAATTGGATACAAACTAAATAGCAAAAATATAAAACTGCCCACGCTGTTAAAAGCATGGGCAGTTTTCTCTAAATGGATATTTAGCTTGGGGTTAACTTATTTGTGGAATTTTCTTCTTCCTAATGCAATACCTATTGCAGCCAATGTAGCGGCTGGGAAGATTACAAATGCCATTGTATTTGTGCTATCACCTGTGTTTATTCTGCCAAGTCTAGCTTTGCTTGTAGCTCCAGTTCCAGTAGTTTGAGCAATTACAACTCTCTTGCTCTGAACTGATAGAGAGAACTCTGCAAATCCAGCATTTGTCTGGATCTTTCCTACATAACTTCCTGGCTTTTAGTGATTTTTAGGAAAGTAGGTGCAAAGCTTTATAATTGTACTACCTTCTTCGGAAGTATAGTCTGTACCGTAAACAAGAGTCTTTTCTACACCGTCTATATTGATGCTTACCTTTGCATTTGGATGGAGATTTCCGCTCGCGTCTGCAAAGTACCTATAGTCTGAATCAACTCTGAGCTTTAGACCTTCTGCCTTGGCTTCTTCGAATTTTACCTTTCCAAAGCCACCGTCAAACTCTACATTGAATCCGCTGTTTAGTGATGTAGAATCAAGGAAGTCTAGTGTAGGCTCTGTCTTAATCTTGTTTAGAGTCTTTTTCGGCTTTTTCTAGTGCCTCTAACTTCTCCTTATTGAGCTTCTTCTGCTGTTCCTTTGTTAGGGCTATCAACAGCAGCTCTAGAGCTACTTAGAACATCTTCACTGTCTAACAAAACAGGATTTGGAACTATTATCTTTGATTCGACTCTTTCGATGTCTAGCTTGCTCTGAGTTTCTTCGTGGTTGATGTTTGCTCCAAACTTGTCGTTTGCAAGGTCTTCAGCTGTCTTCTTGTCTACCTGCATCTTCTCAGCTGCTTCTGTAAGTGCTGTGTCTGATGGATTTGGTAAGTAGCTTCCGAATGCCTTTAGAGTTTCATTGTTGAAATCATTGCAGTTTCCGTAGCAATCCTTGACTGCAGCATTTGGACCTGTTATAGGTCCGTCTATCTTTCCTGCAAAGCCTCCGTTCCAAGACCAGCCTGGTGTTACTGTTCCTGTGCTTACGCAGTTTTCTACCTTGCCAGAAACTGTTCCTGCAAAGCCTCCGATAAACTCAGCCTTGGAGCCTTCAACTGGTTTTACATCGCCTGTTGAGTAGCTGTCCTTTGTTGCACTGTAAGGACCTGAGCCACCGAGGAAACCACCGACATTAAATGCACCCTTTACATTTCCTGTAGCACTTGATCCTCTTACAGAACCATCGTTATATCCTACGAGACCACCTGTGGTGTTTCCGCCGAGGACATCACCTTTTGATGTAGAATCGATGATCTTACCCTTATTGTGTCCTACGAGGTCCACCTACGTGGCCTGAGGTTGCTTTTGTCGCTTGCACCCGTGTCTGCGATAACTTTTACGTCTGCATGTGCATCAAAGATGGTTGTTGTCGCATAATCGTAGGTGTTAGGATCTGTCTTTTCCTGAGCTGCACCAACAAGTCCGCCAGCATCTGCAACCTTTATAACTCTTTCGCCCTTTGCTTCGACTGTACCTGAAACCTTACAGTGAGCGATTAGGTTGTTCTTGCCTACAGCTGCATCTACCTGAGCTTCACCGACCAAAAACTCCTATTACTGCACCGCCCTTAATCTTTGCGTTTTCAATGTTTAGATCCTTTACTGTAGAACCCTTGATTGCTGAAAAGAAGCCGACGCCCTTTGTGTTCTTATCCTTTTCTATGGTGAGGTTCTTGATGGTATGCTTTTCACCGTAGAACTTACCAGTGAAAGGATGCTCTAGACTTCCTATAGGCTCAAACTTTACGCCCTCTAGGTCTATGTCCTTGTTTAGTTTGTAGTTCTTGCTTAGAAGCTGGTCATCAGTTGTTCCTGAAAGCTTCATAAGGTCTTCCTTGGAGTTTATCTCCACAAACTCTTCTGCTGGATTTTCAATCTCTGCTAGTGGAGGAGCCTTGTAGTGGTTCTGGTCACAGCCGTAGAACCAAAGTATGGTTTCTCCGCCATCAAAGCTTGCTGTGCTTACACCTACTGGCGACTGCACGTCGTTTACATTAAACATCCATCCGTCTGGCTTTGGAGCCTGGATATCGTCTATGCTTGTTACAAATTCGCCCCAGCTGCTTTCTTCGCTTGTGAAGCTGAACTTATTTTCATCTCTAGCTCTTTTCATTAGATCCAAAACCACATTGTCTTCTTTCTCTGGCTGAACCGTGAATTCTTTGAGCTTCTTAAAGGTATTGGTATCCTTGTTATAGTTACAAATTACAAACTTAACCGGATCCTTAGGGTGGAACTACAGGTGCCGTCTCTGGTGTAGGCACTGCTGCAAGATAAGGCATTCCATTGTTATGGCTTGCATCCTGTGCCCAAACTCCGCTTGTGCTACCTGCTATCTCTCCAAGGAATCTAGGTGATGACATTTCAGCTGCTGTCTTTGCTGTAATACCACTGTATTCCTGCATTTCTGTAGCTGGCTTTGCTTTTTCACTGTTATAGTAGCCATTGACTACTTCGCCAGGGCTAGCAAAGCTCGAGCCCTTCCAACCAGCGACTGCGCCTCCTGAGTTTGCATTTACATCAGCGCTTACATATACATTCTTAAGCTGTGATGGGCTTGCAAGGATGCCAGCAAAAGCCACCTATTTTTCTCGTTTGAGTTAGCTTTGATGCTTCCAAGTGCATAGGAGTTTGAGATATTTCCTTTCTCAGCTTTTTCCAACAAAGCCACCTACGTTAGAAGCTCCTACAACATTTGCATCGGCAAAGCACTGGTCTATAGTTCCAACTTTACCTGCGTAGCCATTAAATCCAGCAAAACCGCCTACCTGCATGGATTTTTCAGCACTTACATTAGTATTGATTACAGCACTCTTTGATATGGTGCCTGCGTTTTGACCAACAAAACCACCTGTACCGCTCTGACTTGAGTTAATGTTTGAGTTTACAACTCTGCAGTTTTCTATGCTGCCTAGGTTTTTTTGCTAGCGATTATGCCTGGATATTCAGTGCTCTTTGCACTTACGCTTGCGTTTTCAATGGTTAGATTTCTTACGCTCGCATTAGTGTCGATATTGCTGAATATACCGCCTTCGTTAAGATTGGCATTTCTGATTGTATGACCATTTCCATCAAAGTTTCCCTTAAAGAGTGGATTGCTTTCGTAGTTTCCACTTCTTCCAATGTTTCTTAGCTTGGTGTACTTTGACAGATCCAGGTCCTTGGTTAACCTAAAATTCTTGGACAGCTCAGGCTTATATGCTTTGTTAGCACTCATCAAATGCTCGACGAGCTCGTCCTCGCTTGTGATGAGCAAATAGCCGTCGCTATCTACGCCAAGTGTTGTGTCTGCAAATACGTTCTGAGCTGTCATTGGCATGGTAGATACTACCAAGAAAAAAATGCCAAAAATCAGAGCGTAAAAGCTTAGATTTAGTCAATAAGGTTTTCATGTTTCCTCCCGTTTTCTCTCTTAAGTAAAAGCAGGAATGGAAAAAGCACACAAAAATGTGTGCTCCAGAATTACAATATCATATTATCTTTTGAGAAATCCGCTCAAATACAAGATAATTTTTTTGTGCATGTCTCCCGGCTTACGCATTTACATTTCTCAATCTTCCCAATCTCTCAGTGATATATAGAGAAACTACACGCTTACGGTGGCGGTACCGCACAGGGACTTTAACCTGTTTCCATCTTCGCTTTTAATTAAAAAGAACACATATTATTCAGTTAACAATAATGATACTAAAAAAATAGGGCAAATGTCAATTATCCAAGCTCTCTTGTAAACCAATTTCATGGGCGGTATTCTTGTATTCACGCAATAAAAAAATCGGCATAATCAAATGATTATACCGATATATAAACTAATATTTTCTTGCCATTGTAAAGCCGCGTCCGTTTACGCCGCTTACATCGACCATGGTCATGAAAGCTTCCTCGTCTATATCGAGGACCGTTGTCCTTACACGGTGTACGCTCTCGTGACTTACAACACAGATGATAACATCTAGCGGATTATTGCAGTGGCCTGTGACACCATGTGTAAGAGTGGAACCTACGTCTAGGTCGTTCTGGAGAGCTTCGTTAATCTCTTTGTACTTATGGCTTATTATCGTGAACTGAACATTGCTTGAACCAAAGAGTACGACCTTGTTGAGCGTGATGGTGCAAAGCATTGCTACGATAATACCAAATAGCACGTCGTTTGTATTTGCAAAAGGTAGCTGCAGAATCATTATTGTGAAGTCGGCAATATAGATGAGTGGAGCTACTGGGATTCCGAGCTTGCGGTTTAAGATGATTGGAATTACATCGCTTCCGCCTGATGATGCACCAGCCCTTATTATGAGCCCCTAGTCCAAAGCCCATGAGTACGCCTCCGATGATAGCTGCAAGCATTGGCTGATCTGTTAACTGCTTAAGAGCATCAAATCGGTTAAACACATTTAGGAACAGTGGAAATAGAACTGAACCTGCAACTATGCTGAGTGCAAAGAGCTTTCCGAGCAAAAGGAAGCCGAGTACCAAAAGCGATATGCTTATGATGGCGACAACTATTGAAACCTCAAATCCAAAGTAGTGCGAGAAAAACTCGGCCGATGCCAGTTACGCCTCCAGCGATAAACTTGTGTGGGAGCACGAATGCTGCAAAAGCTGAATGCGTCGCAAGCTATTCCCACTAGCACCATGATGATATTTCCTGTTTTGCTATCTAAAAATTTGTTCATAAATTCCCCCTCAAAAATACCGATGCAGCTATGCCACATCGGTATGCTAGGTGTATTATACTACACTTTTTATTTTTGTTAAAGGTGATTTGTAGCCGAGTGAACTATAGAGAAATCTTGCTTGTCTTAGTCCAAATTCCCATCTTCTCAGCTTCCTTGATGAGCTCATCTCTGAACTGAGGGTGAGCGATGTTGATTAGCTTCTCAGCGCGTTCCCATGTGCTCTTTCCCTTGAGGTTTGCAGCACCGTACTCAGTTACGATGTAGTGAGTTGACATTCTAGGAGTCGTTACGATTGAACCTGGTGTTAGACCTGGTTTTAATCAGTGTTTCTAGCTCGCCTGACTTTAGCTGTCTTGTTGAAGGCGTGCAGATAAAGCTCTTTCCTCCCTTTGATAGGTAAGCGCCCATAACGAAGTCAAGCTGTCCGCCTGTACCGCTGACATGCTGGTAGCCGGCACTTTCTGAGCAAACCTGTCCATAGAGGTCTAGCTGGATACAGCTGTTAACTGAATAGAAATTATCTATACTTCTGATTACATGAATATCGTTAACGTAGTCGACTGGAGCGATATAGCAAAGTGGATTGTTGTGGATAAAGTCATAAAGTTTCTTTGTTCCGCCCGCAAATGCGTAAACCGCCTTCTTGTCGTCAGGACCCTTTCCTGCTGATAGCTTGCCAGCATTGAAGAGATCAACATATGAGTCAACGAGCATTTCTGTATGACAGCTTATGTCCTTAAAATCTGACTCTGCAAGCATGCTTCCGATACCGCATGGAAGAGCACCGATTCCTAGCTGAAGTGTACAGTGATCGGTCATCAAATTAACTACATGGTGAGCAATCTGAGTTTCAACTTCGTTTGGTGCCTTTGCTGGAATCTCAGCTGGAATTGAGTTTGAACCTTCTACAATGAAGTCAACATCTGCAATATTAAGAAGAGCCGTTTCTCCATTTGCAAAAGGCATATTTTCATTAACTTCTACAATAATCTGTTTAGAAGCCTTGATTATTCCTAACATTTCAGCAACCTGAGGTCCGATATTGAAGTTTCCGTGCTCATCCATTGGTGTAACCTGAAAACATGCCATGTCGAACTGGTTATCGTTCTGATCCCAGTAGCTTGGAAGCTCACGGAATAGCATTGGGATGTACCACTGACGTCCTGTTTTGCTCATTGCTCTATCTGCACCTGTGAAGTGTGAAGAGTGGAATCTTACGTTCTCGTTTGAGCTTGTTGCCTGGTAAGTCTTGAATGATTCCCTTCTGATAGCTACGTTTGTTATTATTGTAACGCCCTTTAGCTCGTTTGCTCTCTTAGATAGAGCTTCGTCGATATCAACGACTGAGCCAAGTCCGGTACCGAAATGTACTCTAAAATTGTTTTCTATTTTTGCCGCTGCTTGATCGGCAGTGATAAGTTTGTCCTGATATTGCTTACGAACATCGCTTACTGCGCTCATAGAAATTACCTCCATAAATAAGTTATGCTGTGTTAATCTCAGTCTCAAAATGTAAGAGAATCAATTAACCGAATAAATTGATTATTATTTAACAATCGTACTAGAATTTTTACTATATAATTTGTATACATGCAAGCCTTTTTAACAATATATAGTAATGATTTTAATGAAAAACATGTCATTATAAATATTTTTAATGATTAGTATAGCAAAGAGGAAAGAAACAGGTAGAGCTTCGATAAACAAGGGAATATTCCACTTTTAGCCAATAGAGTCAATTATCACAGAATAATATCACGTCTTCTAGCAATATTGACAAGAAATGTGCTTAATGATATATTTGAGAAAAAGTTTTCAGTGCTTTAATGCGCGAGAATATTTACTCGCATACCTAAAGTTAAAAAGGGAATCAGGTGAGAATCCTGAGCGATCCGGTCACTGTAAGCAAGGAGTTCCTTTTCGGGATCCATTGTGCATTAGCATGAGAAGGAGAAGAGGAGTGACGATTTGCAAGTCAGGAAACCTGCTGAGAATTTCAATGTAGCTTCTTGGGAGAGCGATTCATTGTAGGCAGATTATTTTTGTTGCATTGTTTTTTTCGTACTATATAGAAGTTGCATTGATTTATGCAGCTTCTTTTTTTGTTGTTTAAGAAAGGTGAAGAAAATGATAAAGATCAAAGATTTTTGGGAAGGCGAAGCGCAGATTTACGATGAGGCTATAAAGGAAGAGTTAAAGGGAAAGTTTGCTCCGCAGTGGAAAAAAATTAATCTTAGATAATTCCCCTAAGGCAGATAGACTTAAGGTTTTGGATATCGGAACTGGACCGGGATTCTTTCCTGTTCTACTAGCTCAAGAAGGACATGATGTTACGGGAATCGATGTAACAGAGAATATGATAAAGTGGGCTAAGCACAACGCTGAGAATTGCGGTGTTGAAGCTACGCTTTTGACAATGGACACTCATAAGCTTGATTTTTGAGGACAACAGCTTTGATGTAATTGTAAATAGAAATGTGACATGGACTTTAGAGAATCCTAAAGATGCTTACAAAGGAGTGGATGAGGGTTCTTAAGCCGGGTGGATCACTGATAATCTTTGATGCATGCTGGTATCTATGGAACTACGATAAGGACCTAGAGAAAATCTATAGAGAAAATGAAAAGAGGGTTAAGGAGAAATACGGCAGAAGGATTCATCAGCATACAAACCCAGATGATGTGAAGAGATTAGGCGAGGAGCTTTTTTTATGAGTGATAAGAGAAGACCTGGCTGGGATCTAGTAAATTTAATCGACCTAGGCTTCAAGGAAGTTATGGCAGATGTTGATATAACTGAGCTTGTTTGGGATGAGATGAACAAAGAAGTAAATGGCCCAACGCCTCAGTTTATGATAGTCGCTAAGAAGTAATTTAAGAAATAGTTATAGAGAAATTAAGGAAGTATGCGTTGATTAAGTATATTTGTAAGAGACTAGTTCTTGTGATTCCAGTAATTTTGGGGATCACGGTCATCACATTTGTTTTGACTTCGTTCTCGGCTGGGGACACCGCAAGAATACTAGCAGAAAAAGTATATAATCATCCAACAGTAAATCAAATAGAGGAAATCAGGCACGAAGAAGGTCTTGATTTGCCACTACACATACAGTATGGCAGGTGGCTTAAGAAAGTTATAAAAGGGGATTTTCGGAAAACTCGATAGATTCAGGAGAACCAGCTATTGAGGAGCTTTTAACACACTTTAAACCCACGCTAAAGCTAGGGCTAATCGGACTTGTGCTGCTTGTTTTGATTTCGGTACCGCTTGGAGTATTTTCCGTCGTCTTTGAGAATCGACTAATTGATAAGATCATTAAGCTTTTTTCATATATAAGCGTATCCATGCCAAGCTTTTGGCTGGGACTTCTAGCTCTTTATGTATTTGGAGTAAAGCTTGGAATAATATCGGTCATAGGTGCTGATACAGAGGGAATACCAGTAATTGCAGCCTTCGTTTTAGACTTTGGATTCTTTGGAGTCATGATCAGACTGATTAGGGCAAACCTTGTTGAGGTTATGAACAAGGACTTCATAAGAGCCTGTCGCGCTAAAGGGCTTGGAACTGCAAGAATTTTCTTTGTTCATGGGCTCAAGAATGCGCTGATTCCAGTGATAACAAGGTCATCGTCCATAATATTGGAAGTTGTAACAGGGTCTGCAGTTATAGAAACCATTTTTCTCAATCAAGGGCGTAGGATATCTAGCACTAAATGCAATATCATTTAAGGATTTACCGGTGATTCAGTGCTACATAATAGTCGTTTCGTTTTTTTAGTAATAGTTATAAATCTAGCGATAGATATCTCATATTCAGTTTTGGATAAGAGAATCAAAATTGCAGTAGGGGGTTAAGATGTTTCGTAGAAAAAAGAAAGTCGAAACTCTACTAGAGCAAAAATGGGAATCTGTCGCTAAACCGCATCATGCGTCAAAGAAAGACCCAAGTAGGTCTAGCTATCGCAATCTTGTTCATTTTAGTTGCTATATTTGCGCCACTGATTGCGCCAAACAATCCGACTCTAGTAGATGTCACAGTAAAATTACAAAACCCTAGCCTTAAATATCCATTTGGAACCGATCAGCTGGGAAGATGTGTTTTTCAAGGATAGTATGCGGAAGTAGGTATTCCCTGTTTTACAGCTTTACAGTGCTTGCAATCACTTTGATTATCGGGCTGCCAATAGGAATGATTTCGGGCTATGTAGGTGGTAAAATGGGATACGGCAATAATGCGAGTTATAGATATATTCCTTGCTATGCCTTCTTTTATCATTGTACTTGCAATTGCGGGAAGCTTTGGGACAAGTGGTAAAAACCTGATTCTAGCAATGTCCCTATCCTACTGGGCAAACTATGCGAGGGTGAGCAGGGCTTTGACACTGAAGATCAAAGGTGAAAGTTATTTTCAGGCACTTAAAGCAGGCGGCCTAAGCCATACGAGAATAATATTCAAGCATGTGCTGAGGAATATCATGCCTTCTATAATCGCCCTAGCAACGGTGGAAATAGGAACGATAATACTTGCAATCGCAGGGATTTTTCATTTATAGGACTCGGAGTGCAGGCACCTAATCCAGAATGGGGAATCATGCTGAGCGAGAGCAAGCCTTTTATTCAGACATTCCCACAGCTGATGATGTATCCTGGGCTAACCATAATGCTTATAGTCTTTGGAGTAAATATATTAGGAGAAGGAGTTCAAGATGGATTATCAAAAAAATAGCCTTGAGCTCAAAGAAACCCTAAGAATCAGCTTCAGCGACTACACGAAGAGGGAAACTCAGGCTGTCAAAGGCTTAAATCTAACATTACCAAAAAGGAAAAAAATCGTAGCTCTAGTGGGAGAATCGGGCTGTGGAAAGACAGTGACAAGCCTTGCAGTAATGAACTTGCTCAAGGAAAATGCAAAAATTCAGTGGAGAAATTTTCTGCAATGAGAGGCTATACATCAAATGTCTGAAAAAGCAGAGGCAGAACTGTAATGGAAGACTCTTTGGAATGATATTCCAAGAGCCTGTAGAAGCGCTAGATCCCCTGTTTACCATAAAGAAACAGATGATGGAGGGTCTTCGTAAGCACAGAAAAGGTCAGCAAAAGTGAAGGACTTGAGATCATTAGCAAGGGCCTTCAGAGCATGAACTTTCAGAACCCGGCAGATATATTAAATAAGTACCCACATGAGCTTAGCGGAGGAATGTGTCAAAGAGTGATGATAGCAAGTGTCCTCGTTCAGGAGGTTGAATACCTGATAGCGGATGAGCCGACAACGGCGCTTGATGTAACCATACAAAAAGCAAATTTTTGATACAACTATACAAGCTTAGCAGGGAAAAAGAATATTGGAATTCTCTTCATAACTCACGATCTTGCAGCGGTAGCTGAGATTGCAGACTACATCTATGTGATGAAGGATGGAGAGCTTGTCGAAGAAGGCGATATATTTGAGGTCTTTGATAAGCCAAAGAATGAATACACAAAACATCTTATAGCAGGAAAAAAATTTAGGGTGTCAATATGACGAAAGCACTTTTTAGAAATAAGGAATCTAACAAAGTTTTATAGCAAGAATGATAAGATGCCCGCAGTTTGTGACACTTCTCTAGTAATAAACCAAAACAAGTCCCTAGCATTGATTGGTGAAAGCGGTTGTGGTAAGACCACACTAGCTAAAGCTGATTATGGGGCTGGAGAAGCCAACAAAGGGAGAGATTATCTTTGATGGTAAAGATATAGCAGAGCTTAGAGAGGGCGAGCTAAGGGCACTGAGAAAAAAATGTACAAATGATATTTCAGTACAGCAAGTCTGTTTTTCAACCCTAGCTATACGGTTGGTGACAGCATTAGAGAGGTCTTGCTTGCACATGAGAAGTTCAGTCATAAAGATTGTCAGAGAAGGCTAGATGAGATATTTGAGATAGTGAAGCTTCCAAAGAGCTTCCAGAATAAATATGTATCTCAGCTTTCGGGTGGACAGTGCCAGAGAGCTAATATAGCAAGATCTTTGATACTTAAGCCGAAGCTTTTGATATGCGATGAGCCTGTGGCGAGCCTAGACTATGCTATTCGACATCAGATTCTCGAATTGCTACAGGAGATAAGAAAAGACGACGGATATAACCTACCTTTTGATAACTCACGACCTATCAAATGTGAAGGACCTTTGCCAGGATGTGGCAATCATGTATAAGGGAAATGTAGTTGAGCTTGCAAGCGTCGAAAACTGATTTAGAGAAAATAGTGAAGCATCCATATTCGATAGATTTATTCAAATCAATACCTTGCGCAGATCCTCGAAAGAGGAGCTTTATCAATGAGCCAGTGAGGGAATATGATTCCACTGAAGAGACGCTCGAAGGATGCATATATAAGAATCGCTGCACCCAGCGTGAGGCGATTTGCGAACATAACAGGCCTATTCTAAGGGAAATTGAAGATAACAATTTTATCGCTTGTATTAAGTTTAATCGTTGAAAGGAGACAAAGAGAAAATGAGAAAGAAAAGACTTTTAAAAGTTACTACAGTAATGGCGATTATTTGTGCAATGGCATTTGGTTTGATGGCTTGCAAGGACAACAAGGAGACAAAGAAGGCTGACAAGAGCAGCAAGACTGTCACTGCTATGATGTCCGGCGACCTAAAGCCTGAGACAGTTGATGCTGTGGACACATACTCAGATGCGATTAAGTTCTATGAACTTGTCTATGATCCACTAGTAAGATATGGTGTAGATGGTAAAATCGAACCAGCTCTTGCTGAATCATATGAGATTAGCGAGGATGGTACAGTTTACACATTTAAGCTTAGAAAAGGTGTTAAGTTCAGCAATGGCGAAGATTTCAATGCTGACAACGTTTTTGTTTAATACAGATCGTTGGAATGAAAAAGTTCGCTCAAACTTCTCAGCAAAGCTTCTAGATGTAAAGAAACTTGACGATTATACAGTTCAGTTTACTTTTGAGAAGGCAGCATATCCAATCCTTATAGAGTTCACATATCCAAGACCATTTAGAATGCTAGCTAAGGCAAGCATCGACTCTGATGGAAAGTTTAAGGAGCCGATTGGAACCGGACAGTGGATGGTCAAAGACTATAAGTCAGGTTCAGAAGTAACGCTAGTACCAAATCCTAATTATTGGGGAGAGAAGCCTGCTTTTTGAAAAAGCTAGTTCTCAAAGGAAGTAAAGGATGGACAGGCAAGAACAATGGCGCTTCAGAGCGGAGAGGCTGATTTGAGCCTTGCTGACATTCCTTCAGAGGATATGAAGAAAATTGAAGAGGATAAGGAGTTAGCAACCCTTAAGGAGGAGTCAACACAGTCATTCTTCCTAGGAATCAACTATGATAACCCTGCTCTTCAAGATGTAAAAGTTAGACAGGCTCTAAACTATGCTACAAACAAAGATTCAATGGTTAAAGAGCTTATAAATAACGATGGAGTTCCAGCAAAGGGCGTTTTTCTCAAATAAAGTCCCTTATGTAAGCGAGGAGAACAGCCCTGGATATGCTTATGATATCAAAAAGGCAAAGGAGCTTCTAAAGGAAGCAGGATATAAGGAAAACAAGGATGGAATCCTAGAAAAGGACGGCAAGACTTTGTCATTTAAACTAGTTTTCCAGACAGGAGAGTATGCAAACTGGAAGACAATTTGCCAGTACCTAAAGTCAGAGTACAAGAAGATTGGTGTTGATATTCAGCTCGAGGAGAAGGAAGTCAGCGCATACTACGATGCAATTTGGAAGAATAGAAACTACGACTTAATCATCTGCTACTCATACGAGGATTCATGGAACCCACACGGATTCCTAAAGAGCGTATTCCACAATAGTGAGCAGGCAAAGGGCATTTACTGGAGCGACGATAAGCTAACAGAGATGATTAACGATGTACTTGCTACATACAAGGAAGATGAGAGACCAGCAAAGTATGACGCTATCTTCAAGTATATGAACGATGAAGCAATTACAATTCCTCTATACTATCCAAACAGACAGATAACATACAATACAAGACTAGGAGAGCTAAAGCTCGCTCCAACAATGTATCAGGATGTTATCTGGAACACAATTAAAATTAAGTAGTCTAAGGCTATGGAGAAAATCTCCAAATAAGGTGTAAGACAAGATAATATAATATAAATACATAGGGTGTTGATAAAATTCACTGTAGCTATTGGAAATCAATGGCTACGGTGAATTTGTACTTTATAATCCTGCGTGCTTTATAGGCCTTTTTAACAGCAATGTTAGAGTTGAAAGAAGCCTTCTATCGTGGTATTATATGTAAGCAATATGTCTCAGTAGCTCAGTGGATAGAGCGTCGGTTTCCTAAACCGTGCGTCGGGTGTTCGAATCGCCTCTGGGACACCAAGATAAGCCCTGTACTACTAGAAATCAGTAGAACTGGGCTTTTTTTATTTTACATCGATGAAGGAGTAAAATTTGTGGAAAAAAAGGGTATATTCAAGTGTACACAGGAAACGGCAAAGGTAAGACTACGGCAGCGATTGGACTTGCGGTGAGAGCAGCAGGTGCAGGGGCTCAGGGTTTACATTGGTCAGTTTGTTAAGAGCATAGAATATAGCGAAATCAAGCTCATAAAGGAGCGCTTTCCTGAAATCACAGTGGAGCTCTACGGTATTGACGGCTGTATGATGAGCGGTGTGCCGAGTGAGAACGATTATAGGAGCGCTGAGGATGGGCTTGCGAGGGCGAGGGAGGCTCTCCGCGATGGCAGCTACGATCTTGTGATTTTGGATGAGATTACGATTTGCTGCTATTTTAAGCTTCTGGCTGAGGCTGATGTTTTGGCTTTGATGGAAGCGAAGCCTGAATGGACGGAGCTTGTTTTGACGGGAAGGTATGCGCCTGATTACATGATTGAGAAGGCAGATCTAGTGTCTGAGATTCAGGAGACAAGGCACTACTATTCCAGCGGGGTTAAGGCTCGCGATGGTATAGAACGTTAGCTAATATAATGGAGTTATTTATGATTTGATATAGTTATCCGTATAACTCATAGAACAAATTTAGAGAAAAACACCGAATAAAACTTGCGAAATTTGCCGAATAGAATTAGAGAAAAATACCGAATAGAATTAGAGAAAAATACCGAATAGAACTTGCGAAAATTGCCAAATAGACATACAATATTATTGTATGGAGGTGTTAAGATATGCTAAAACCAAAAGAGTATAAACCTAGATTGATAGAAAAGCATTTGGATGAATATCTGAATAGCTTTGGCGCTGTATGTATTGAAGGACCTAAATACTGTGGAAAAACATGGACGGCTAGAAGTAGAGCAAAGAGTGCCGCATTTATAGGGGACCCACAAAATAATTTTCAAATGAGAACTATGGCACAGTTGAGCCCGGACCTTGTTCTTAAGGGTGAGGTCCCTCGGCTTATAGATGAATGGCAAGAAGTACCGCCTTTATGGGATGCTGTGAGATTTGATGTCGATATTGATGGTGGTAAAGGTAAATATATACTTACTGGATCGACTACTCCTAATCATAGAGGAGTAATGCATAGTGGAACAGGTCGAATAAGTAAAGTAAAAATGAATACAATGTCTCTTTATGAGACTGGAGATTCATCAGGGCTTATATCTCTTAAGGAACTGTTTGACGGAGATATAGAACCGAAAATAACAGGTGATATACGTGTAGAAGAGCTTATATATTACTCTGTGCGTGGAGGCTGGCCGGAAAATATTTCAGTATCTGCTGACCATGCGGAAAATCTAGCAAAAGAATACCTTAAGACCGTTATAGATGACGATATGTTCAAGGTGGATGGGGTTAGAAGAGATATAAATAAAGTATGGTCTCTTGTACATTCGCTTGGCAGGAATGAAAGTACAATCGTAAAGAATAGTACAATTATAAAAGATATTGCGGAGAAAGAGGGATTAAGTATTGATTCTGACACGGTAACAGAATATCTAAATATATTTAGCCGACTTTTTATTATTGATAATCAACCATCATTCAGCACAGAACTTCGGTCAAAAAGAAGGATTTTGAAATCTGCAAAGAGGCATTTTGTCGATCCCTCTCTTGCTGTAGCAGCAATAGGTGCCACAAAAGAGATGCTGCTGAATGACCTAAATACATTTGGTTTTATCTTTGAAAGCTTATGCGAACATGACCTAAAAATATATGCAGAATATTACGGAGGCAAGCTTTTTCATTACAGGGATGATAAAGCTAAGGAAGTTGATGCAATAATAGAGTTTCAAGATGGAACGTATGGAGCTTTTTGAGATAAAGTTAGGTGTAAATCAAATAGATAAAGCTGCAGAGGAACTATTAAGTTTTAAAAGAATGATGGAACATAAAGGAGACTCTGTACCTAAAGTGCTATGTGTTATATCCGGAATGAGCAACATGGCATATAAAAAGAGGATGGCGTTATTGTTGTACCGATTACAGCACTAAGACCATAATATCTATTTTTGTGAATATAGGAGTCTATCTATGTTTGTAAAATGACATTTATATAGAAATTTATAGAGATTTAATAAAAGGGAGGTTTTTTTATGGGTAATGTAGAGAAAGATGTTACAAGAGGCTTTAGAACACAGGATGTTATTTACTGCGGTCTCTTCACAGCGCTTATGGCAGTTGGAGCGTTTATTAAAAATTACACTGCCGCTAGGGAGTTTTTGAGGTAACAATTTCACTACAGGTGTTCTTTTGCACTGCTTGCTGGATTTTTGCTTGGAGCAAGAAACGGATTTGTGTCGGTTCTAACATATTTGATTATAGGACTTATAGGAATTCCTGTATTTGCTCACGGCGGAGGACTAGGATATCTGCTTAGACCTACATTCGGCTTCCTGATTGGATTTGCTTTTGCGGCGCTATTTTTCAGGTCTGCTTTCTAGCAGAACGGGAAAGCCAAAGCCTTCCAAAAGCTTGCAATTGCTGCGCTCGTAGGCGAGATAGCTTACTATGCTTGCGGACTAATCTACTACTTCATAATGTTTAATTTTGTGATTTCAGGAACTGAGGGCATCGGTATAGCTCAGCTATTTAGCGTATGGTTCCTAAGTACAGTTATTCCAGACACAGTAATCTGTATGCTTGCAGCAGTTTTGGCTTACAGACTTGTACCTATTATGCGCAAAAATGCAAAGGTAGTGACAGGATAAGGATATGAACAGATTTCCACTTTGTATAAATCTCGAGGACAAACGCTTTTTGATTGTAGGCTATGGCAGGATTGCGAAAAGAAAGCTTAAGGCGATAAGCGAATTTACGAGTAATATCAAAATTATTACAAAGGATCCCACGGAAGAAAAAAACTCGGCAAAGGCATTGAAATTGTGAATAAGTGCTTTGATGAGAAAGACACTGAAGGGATGGATTTTGTAATTACAGCGACTGGAAGCAGAGAGCAGGATGAGGCCATAGTGGCAGCCTGTAAATCTAGAGGAATACCTGTAAACGCGGCAGATGACAGAGATGAATGCGATTTCTTTCTCCCAGGTATAATCAAAAGGGAGATCTTGTTGTCAGCGTTTCCACATCAGGAAAGAGCCCTGCTTACTCAAAGCATTTGAGAGAGCAAATAGAGGACGTGATACCAGACAATATCGAGAAGGTGCTGGACATCATGGGCGAGCTTCGAAAGAGCCTACCATCAAAGGTAGAATCTCAGAAGGAGCGCAGCCTTGTATATAATTATGTTATGTCAGAGCTTTTGAGCATGGATAATTTTGATGAAATCGATGTAGATAAAATCGTGGAAGAGTATTGTGATGCGAAAAATAGTTTTAGCGACAAGAGGAAGTAAACTCGCCCTGACTCAGGCTGAGCAGGTAAAAGCGCTCATCGAAGAAAAGGGCATGGAGTGCGAGCTTCTTATTGTAAAAACAAAGGGTGATAAAGATCAAAACCGTCCGATTCAAGAAATCGGCGGTGATGAGTCTTTTGTGCGTGAAATCGAAAAGGCCTTGCTTGACAAGAGTGCTGACATTGCAGTTCACTCGGCAAAGGATCTCCCTTATGAACTTGCCAAAGGCCTTGTAATTGCAGGTGTTCCGAAGGCAGCATCATCTGCAGATTGTCTCATATCGCTTAAGGGCGATGGGACTTGCACAGCCGAAAATAGTGCAAAGAAGGTAATCGGAACGGGAAGCCCGCGAAGAATTTGCGAGTATTTAGCTATCGATGAAAATGTCGAGTTTAAGAGCCTTAGGGGAAATATAGGAACAAGGCTTGGGAAGCTTGAGTCTGGCGAGTATGATTCAATAATTCTTGCTAGAGCTGCTCTTGATAGGCTCAATATAGACCTTAGTCCTTATGATGTTTACGAGTTTTTCGAGCGAGGAGATGATTCCTGCTGCATGTCAGGGAATCATAGCCATCGAATGCCGTAGTGAGGATAAGGAAATAGTAAGACTACTAGGAGAGGTTTCAGACTTTGATACGAAAAGACGCTTTGATATAGAGAAGTGTATTTTGCAGGCTAAAAGGCTTCCTGCAAGTCGGCTCTCGGTGTGCATGTGCAGATTGAAGGGGACATGCTCACTTTGATGGCTCTTAAGGATGAGAGAAAGGTTTGCGTAGATGGAAGCTTTGAGGATAGGCAGGAGCTTGCCGAGATGGCTTTAGCTATGCTTACGGAGGAGATTTAATGAGAGGTAAGGTACAGCTTATAGGTGCTGGATGTGGCAGAGGTTTAATTTCAGTTAAGGCTCTAAAGGCACTGAAAAAGGCGGATGTTCTCGTTTACGATGACTTGATAGACGACAAGCTTTTGGACGAGGTCAGGGATGATTGTAAGAGGATTTATGTGGGGAAGCGCTTTTGCTAAGCACAGCAAAACCCAGCCTGAAATAAACGAAATTTTGATAGAGGAAGCAAAAAAGGGACAGCTAGTTGCAAGGCTTAAGGGTGGAGACAGCTTTGTATTCGGTCGCGGTGGTGAGGAATATCTTGCGCTTGAGGCTGAGGGCATAGACTGTGAGCTAATCCCGGGAATCAGTTCCTGTATAGCAGTACCAGAAAGCCTTGGAATTCCTGTGACACATCGCGGAATTGCGCAGTCATTTACGGTCATAACGGGGCACAGTGCAAGTAGTAAGACTGAAAGTTACGAAGCACTTGCTAAGCTAAATGGAACCTTGGTCTTTCTCATGGGAATAAACTCAATTGCAGAGATTAGCGAAAAATCTTATCAAAAATGGAAAAATCACCAGAGCTTCCCGCTTCTATAGTTTGCAGAGGATTTTTCTGGGAAGAGAGAAGAGAATTGATGGCTGTCTTGGCGATATCGCAGAGAAGGCTAAGCTTGCTGAATCACCGGGAATTCTTGTAGTCGGCGAGGTTGCAGGTTTTCATATGGAAAGCAAGGGTAAGGGGCCGCTTGACGGAAAGCGCGTAGCTATAACGGGAACTAGATCCTTTACTTCTAGGCTCACTGAGCATCTAGAAGAGCTTGGAGCTTTTGTAGAAAGTATGGTTTGCCTTGAACTTGCACCAAATCCTGGTGAAATTCCTGAAGACTTTAGTGACTACGGATGGATTGTTTTCACTAGTGCAAATGGAATAGATATTTTCTTTGATGAAATCAAAGCAAGGGAGTGGATATAAGGTGTCTAGGACAGCTGAAATTTGCCTGCATAGGTACTGGTACAGCATCAAAGCTAAGAGAACACGGCATCATAGCAGACTTAATGCCCGAAAAAAATATACAGCTGCAAGCCTTGGTGAGCTTCTGGCAGAGAAATGTGCTGGAGAAAAAAATCTTGATTCTAAGAGCACTGGGCGGCTCACCAGAGCTTAACGAAAAAGCTCGAGGAAAAAGGTGTAAGCTTTGATGACAGAAAGATTTATGACACGGTACAGACAGGCTCAGATTTTTGATATTAAGAAGTTTGAGGACTGCCACTATCTAGTGTTTGCAAGTGCTGCAGGTGTAAGGGCCTTTTTTTGAGAGTCACGAGCTTCCAGATGCTGAAATCATATGCATCGGTGATGTTACTGCAAGAGAGCTCAGAAATAGGACAGACAGAGAGTTTTCAGTAGCTCAGGAGCATTCCGTTTCAGGTATTGGAAGGCTTCTTGTCGAGCTTAATAACAAATAGATTTCGCATAGCGAATTGGAGGAAAAATGAAGGGTATTTTTCTACGGAATAGGTATAGGGCCTGGAGATCCAGAGCATATTACGCTTAAAGGCAGTTAGAATGATGAAGGAAGTCGATGTTATTGCGGCACCTGGAACTGATGTGAAGGAAACGCTAGCATACAGAATTGCAGTTCAGGCTGTGCCTGAGATCGAGCAAAAGGAGATGCTTCCTATCGACATGCCGATGACCTTGGATAAGGAGATTCTAGTTAAAGCGCACAAGCATGGTGCTGAGACAATAGAAAAGGTCCTCGCAAAGGGCAAGAATGTCGGCTTCATAACACTTGGAGATACAACGGTTTACTCGACATTCTCCTATCTTGAGAAAATAGTTAAGAACCATGGTTTTGAGACTGTGTATATCAGTGGAATCACTTCTTTTTGCGCTGCTGCAGCAAGCCTAGGTATTCCACTAACTGAGTGGCAGGAGCCACTTCACGTTATTCCTGCTGTTCATCAACTTGATGATAAACTAGCTTTAGATGGAAGCTATGTTCTGATGAAGAGCGGAAGGCAAATGCCTAAGGTTAAGGAAATCCTTAAAAGCAAGTGGACGCAAGGTAAATATGGTGGAAAACTGTGGTCTTCCAAATGAAAATAAATACTACAGCGTAGAGGAAATTCCTGACGGCGCAGGTTATTTTTCCTTGATAATCGCAAAAGAAAACAAGGAAAAATAAAAATATAGCCGGGACCCCGGCTATATTTTTAGAGACCTTGTACGCAGCGGCACTACCTGCGCCCATGGACAGGCCCGCGCTTAGCTTGTCAAAAAGACTTTGATGCGCGGCCCTCGCGCAGCGGCCTCTACCTGCGCCTGCGCTTTAATAGGTGGTTCAAAACACCGCCTACAATCATGACTGCAAATGCGACAGCGAGTATCTTTTTGACAGTGTTTTTGATCCTCTGTCGTTTCGATTTGCTTAGGCTTTTCGCCGAGGACATCCTTGCTGAGATTATGCTTCTCAATGTATTCTTTCGTTGATTTTTTTCAATTAAATCGTAGTTAGGCGTTTTTGAAGTTTAGCGCCTTATCAGGAAGACTTGAAGCATCGAAAAACTATATTTCTGTTATACCATTTTTGCCTTTTGATACTGAAGGCTGCGCATGGAACATCGGAGTTAAGGTTCTTTAGCGGAATCTCAAAATATGAGTGTTCCCCGTCTATGGTCACAGGAATGAGCTTAGACTCATCGGCCTTTGAGGCTTCTTCGGCAGTTCCAAGATATACGTATTTGTAGCTTTTGCTTTTGATGTTTACAAGCGCTGTAAGCTCGCCATCCTTTGATGTAATGCTAGATAGCTCTAGCTTGAAAAACCTTGAGCTAGATAATACCATAATATCAAAGCTACCGTCCTTTACCTCGGAAGCCGAAATCGGTGTCATCCCGTATTTTAGGGCGGACTCTGCCTCTACTTCGTCGTAATCGCCAAGGGCGAAAGTACTGCTCGGAATGAGCAAGAAGCAGATTGTTAGCAGGCAAAAATATTTTTGTTTTTTTAATAAATTTATCTTTTTCATATTATGATTATATCATAAAAAGACTTTTGGAGATGCAAATATGATAGAACTTTGTAATCTAACAAAGCGCTTCGGCGATCATATAGCTGTAGATAATCTCAATCTCAAGATAGAGACAGGGGAGTTCTTTGGGCTGCTTGGACCTAATGGTGCGGGTAAAACTACGACCATCGGTATGATTTCAACTGTTCTTTTGCCTAGCGATGGCAAGGTTCTCATAGATGGAGAGGAGCTGACTAGGCGTAATCTTTCGCAAAAGCGCAGGCTCAGCGTCATCACTCAGGAGTACTCGATGAGGCAGGACATGACCATGGATGAGGTCATGGAATATCAAGGCAGACTCTACTACATGCCTAAGAAGCTCATTCGCCAGAAAACGGAGGAGCTCCTTGAGTTTACAGGGCTTCTTGAGTATAGGCACAAGATTGTAAGACACCTTTCGGGCGGAATGAAGCGCAAGCTCATGATCTGCAGGGCTTTGATGGTTGAGCCTGAGATTCTTTTGCTCGATGAGCCGACTGCGGGTATGGACGCATTTTCTAGAAGGCAGATGTGGAACCTGCTTAGAAAGATAAACAGCAACAAAATGACCATCATATTGACGACGCACTACATAGAGGAAGCGCAGTCTCTCTGCGATAGAATCGCTTTGATAAACAAGGGAAGACTAGACACCGTGGATACGCCTCAGGCATTGATTGACGAGCTTGGAAACTATGCAATCGATGAGATAATTGACGAGGAAATCAAAAGTCGTTACTTTGCCGAAAAGAGCGGAGCAATTGAGTATCTAAGCCATACAGATACGAAGGCTAGCATGAGGGAAACGACGCTAGAAGATGTATTTATCGAGAGAATCGGAAGAGGACTCGGAAGAAAGTAAGAAGCTAAACTCGGATATCGAGATATGGAGATTTAAATGGGTATAGTTACCGTTCTTTGGGAAAAAAATGGACAGAATTTAAGAGGGATTTCTATAAGATAACGCTTTCAGCGATGATCTCCCCTCTTCTATATTTGATTGTCTTTGGAATGGGAATAAAGACCACCTCACATGGAGAGCCCTACATTAACTTCCTCATTCCAGGACTTGTGGCTATGTCGACGATGACGGGAAGCTTTGGTGCTGTTGCCCAAAACATGAGCGTCCAAAGGCTCTACGAAAAGGCACTCGACCAAATAATGGTCTCACCTACCCCGCTTTGGCAGTTTATCACGGGGCAAATCATAGGCGGAAGCCTGCGCGGCATCTACTCGGCAGCAATGATTCTGCTACTTACCTTACCACTCAAAACGGGACTTGTTTGGAACGGCTGGTCTCTTCTAGTCATGTTCTTAAACGGAACAGTGTTTGCCACAATCGCACTTACGCTTTCATTTATGGCAAAGAGCTATACAGATGCACCTAGGTATACATCCTTTATAATAGTGCCAATGTCATTTCTGTGTAACACCTTCTTTTCAAATGATGAAATGCCTAACGGCTTCAGGCAGTTTATCTCGGTTTTGCCACTTTCTAAGGCGAGTGAAATGCTGAGGTCCATATCGAGAGGAGAGGGTTTTTGAGCTAAGTGGAATTATCATTTTGATAATTTATTTAATCGTTTTTTTCACTTATTTCAATGAACTTTATATATAAGAAGAAAAAAATCTATAAGGGGCACTGCCCAAGAGAAAGGAAGTATTATGTCAAAAAGAGCAATTATGGCGGTCAGCTTCGGAACCTCATATGAGGAAACTCGAAAGCTAACAATCGAAAGATTCGAGAAAACTATAGGAGAGCACTTTGACAATGCGCCTGTTTACAGAGCATGGACTAGTGGAATGATTATGAGAAAAAAATCCTAAAAGCGTGATGACATGAAGGTAAACAATGTCAGCGAAGCGCTTGAGCAGATAAAGGCTGACGGCTTTGATGAAATCCTAGTACAGCCATCACATATCCTAGAAGGTATAGAATATGCGAAAATCGTAGCTCAGCTAGAGGCTGGCAAGGAAGATTTTGCAAGCATAAAAGCTAGGACACGCCCTGCTTCACGATGATGCTTCAATAGCCGAGGTAGGAGCTGCTCTTGCAGACATCTTCTCTTTTGTTGAGGATGAAGATGCACTTGTTTTGATGGGACACGGAAGTGATCACGAGGTCGACGACGTTTATTTGAAGCTAGAAAAATCAGCTAGCCTCCATCGGCCACAAGAACTTCATCGTTGGAACTATTGAGGGAGAACTCGACATCGAGCGTGCAATATCAAAAGCTTGGCGAACTAAAAGCCACGCAAGGTTTGGCTAGTTCCTCTTCTATTCGTTTCAGGGGACCATGCCTTAAATGACATTGGTGGAGATGATGAGGATTCCTGCAAGATCAT